>WLWI01005920.1_pt1 | contig 10145 bp, 7 predicted proteins | sample 6701501 | NCBI WGS metagenome assembly WLWI01 (sample SAMN12718690, study PRJNA515312) | sponge metagenome | isolation source: marine sponge | host: Mycale hentscheli | place: New Zealand: South Island, Marlborough, Capsize Point | collected 2014-11-01
CCAATGTTCCTCATGGTCATCACATACGCAGTCATACAACTATACAACCAGAATTACAAGGCAGTTCTCTTTATGGCAAAACCTTTCAAGTTACTCAACAAGAACTGGTCTATAAAGACTTCCCTAATAAATGCTTTCTCAGCATTTTTGTTTCTAACTAATGTGAAGTTCATAATAATCTGTTCTTATCTACTGATTCCTGTTAAGGTGACTCAGCTGAAAGGTTCAGAAAATATTGAAAATGAGTGGAGACTATTCTACGATCCCACAATATCATATTTCGGTCCCGAGCATCGTGTGTATGCATTCATTTCTGTCATTATTATGTTTAGTGTCCTAGCTTTCCCAGTGGCTGTGTTTCTACTGTACTCCCTCGCCTGCTTCCAAGAATGTCTGACCATTCTTCCTGATCGCTGGCAACTCTTTTTGCACATCTTCATGGACTCATTTCAAGGCTGCTACAAAGATGGTACAGAACCCAATACAAGGGATTGCCGATGGTATGCATCAATACTTTACCTGTCACGCCCTGCACTGCTGGTTGTCTATGCAATCACAGCCGATATAGCTTTCTTTCCACTTGCAGCAATCATAGTTACACTTATCGCAATGTTAACAATAATCATTGATCCTTTCAAAGCACCCTTGAGCCACCTCTCTCCTGCTGTGTCTACTTTTATCCTTAGTGTTTCAATTTTGTACGTGAGTGCTGCCGGCACAGACATCACTGTTAACAAAAATATTTTATTTAACTCTACTTTTTATGTTATAACTTTTGTAGTAAGTTTAATACCTTTATTCTACGCCTCTGCTCTGACAGTGCAGTGGATAACCATGTCGAATAACGTATGTTCAAAGATTCACACCAGAAGTAGCATTTAGTAAACTCAAATCAATTCTAGTCGTCAAATCAAAAACTTTAATATAAGTCTGACATCATTTTTGTGTTCAAATTTATTATATTGTTAAGAGGAACATTATAGAGATGATAGTTTGTATGAAATATAACATAAACTTGTTTTGGGGTTGTCTGTTAAGAAGATAGTTTGTGATGGGAAAGTGACTAAATAGGTGGCATCCAATTTAATTTGTGGGGCAACATAGCAATACTTAACAATTACTCCCAAACAATTCATAAAAATTGACTTGTATTTAGCATAATCATTTTTAAATCACAATTATCAAGTTCTGACCCTTCATGAAAACTAGATTGAAACATTCTCACCTAAAGGGGTCTGGAAAAAAGCAAAGGAAAAATGTGAAAAAATCTTAGTTGTCGCCGGGATTTGAACCCAGGGCCACTGGCTTTAGCCACCAATGCTTTAACCACTGAGTTACGACAACCCTCCAATTCCAAGATTCACATTATTCCTTTATACTGTTGAGTAATACCGCTTGCTGCAGTCTCGCACTCAACGGACCACCAATTATGTCATGTCAGAACACTTTTTCGGTGTCGACCGGAAACACCTCCCCCTCTGGAGATGAGCCATAATTTGTGGATTAATAAAGGCTTTAACATCACAATTATCAAGTTCAGACCCTTCATAAAAACTTAATGGCATGTTTCTTGTGCTAGTTGAAGATTTAGGAGATCTAGATGTCGTTTTATTTTGAGGAACTTGCTGAGACACTGATGCAGTGGAAAATGGATTAACTCATCACTCAGGGTGACTGTCAGCACAGTGACCGTTATTATTACACTTAAAACAAGTAACCAGAGACGTCTCTTTTAGAAGTGTCTGACTGTATATTAGTTTTATGGGACTGAAAATGTGCACAGCCATTGTAGAAATTGCTGTTAGAAACTTTTTGTTGGTTGTGAAATTTTTCTGTTCAAGACAGTAAGCTTGACGAGGTCTGCACACATTGCAGGGCTTACTTTTGCATTGCCAGTGAGAAAGCATGTTTGTAAGAAGTTTTAGGCTCACAGATAAAAGTAAATACTGACCTTTATGAGATAAAACAGAAATAAAAAAACAAGAAGCCTTACTAGCAACCACTTTTAAATCAGATTTAGCTAGACAATTGAGCTCTGAAAGCTTCCTCAACACAATAATTACATGAGATGAGACACAGTCAAAACATTCTCAAGCAAAGGAACACACTCAAATGATTTCACATCCTTACACACTATTATACCTGTGTATAGTAGAGTAAAGATTCTTACCAGGCTGCATAAGGAGAAGAAGTTTGGCAATGTGATCCATCTTTTCCTCATGTCTATTTGCCCTGATAGGTAGCTCTTCATCTCAGATTCTTTGGTAAGTATCTCTTCCTTGGACTTCTGACTTTCAAAATTGATTAATCTGATACTGTAATAGAAACAATCATTCTCAAATGATTCACACTCTTTAGCATTTGTTTGTTCTTTCTCCTCTTTTGTTTACAGAGATTTGTGCATCAAGTTAATATTTTGAGGTTACAATGTTAACTGTGGAATGTAATTGATTACACAATAAATTTGTTTCGTTGTTATTTAGTTAGCTTTAATCAGACAGTTTCACTAAAATGAACAATTTGTTGTCAGATCTGCTTTCTTTCCTATTAAAAATAACTGAAGCACCTTGTTCTCTATAGTGATTAGAACTGCAATAGTAAGTCTCAATGGCAAGGATCCTATGATGCTTAATTAGAGCTGGATTAACTGGGAGTGGCTTTGAATGGCAGGTAGGCAATAACCCGATCTGTTCATTTTATATCATGTAATCTTAATCTGAAACTTTACCAAGTCAAATGAAGAAAATCAACTTTCTTCATGTAATCGTAATCTGAAACTTTACCAAATCTAATGAAGAAAATCAACTTTTTGGGAGAGAAAAATATAATGGCCTTGCTGAGTTAGTGCTTTAATGCCATTACAGACCAAAATCATGTTGGGAATCTTCTTGTTTATAATATTATTTAGAAAAGTTTTGGAAATAGTTATGTTATGAAAGTAACACATTAAATTAATGATATTATCTTTAAAATATCAGGCTACTCCGTTCCCTACAATTGAGACTATAATTTGATTAACTGATAATTGTAATGAGATGTATCCAATTTGTTGCTGATATAATAATGAGAAAAACACCTTTGGAGCTAGCCCTCTGCAACAGCTGTTGTTGTTAATAGGACATTTAGAAAAATACAGGCACTTAAAAGGGATGGGGAGAAAAAGATAAAGAAACATGAAGAAACAATAAAAAAAATTAAAAAGTACATTTGGAAAGGATTGGCAATATTCCCACCTAACAAATGATTGCCTAATTCCTCATTTATGTAATGGTATATTTACCATGGTAACTATGCCTTATTTATTTTGTGTTTGCATTAAGTACACATGAGAATTAATACGAGGTTACTTTGCCAATTATTCTCTTTACTCTATAAATAGTCTTGTACAGAATTTAGCTTACGTAATTTTTTTTTAGCCAAGAATAGCCGTAGTACTGTGCCACCACCAGAGGTCTAATGATGCAGCAGTTCCTCCCTGAAGATGTAGTCATCTAAGCTATCCTGAATCAGTGGTGTAGGAAGGGGTAGCCTGGAGCCCCCCCCTTCCCCCTCCCCCCCCCACACACATAAATTTGGGGCACTATCTCACGAGGTGATTTCTCACATGAACAATTTTTAACCACAAAAAACATGCCTATATGGAGACCCCTTCCCGAAACATCTTCCTACGCCACTGTGAATATAAAAAGACAAAAACAGATATGCTTAAAGGATTAAAACTACCTCATTAGCAGGCTAGCCAAAGTGTAAATAGACAGCAACCATGAGGTGATACAAAATAGAATACAAATGCTCACTACGTGTTCTTTGCACACAAAAAAGAAAAATGGTGATGTATTTTATTTGTGCCTGAATGGTGTATTAAGTTGTTTCCTCTCCTTGGAACTAATAGAAGCCTCTAATTAGGCATACGAGAGATAACCAAATAATTGCAGAGTAGATTAAACAATAAACTTGGCATGTTTGACTTCATGGGATTTGTGGCTTAATACCCTTGCTACATAGGAAATGCCTTAAGTAACAGGATGTGGATTAAGGAATATTTTCCCATATCACCTATGTTCAGAATTATCACGTTGGGTTATTACATCCCACCAGTAATTGCACGAGAAACTTAAATTTATGGTAGGTAAAGTATCGTCACAATCAGTAGAACGTGCTGGTTACTTCTAAAGAGCGGGTGCCATTGACGATGGAAGGCAGCGTAGGTTTCAAAAGGAAGGCGACAGTACGGAAGAGAAGGTAAAAGGCGATTAATCGTAACTGAGCAGCGGATGGAATCGGCAAGGTAAGGGGTGTAGGTTTAAAATGGAAGGGAAGAGAAGACAAAAAGGCGAGCGTAGAAGAACTAAAAAGCGGGTGGAATCGACGAGTAAAGGCGGTGGTTAGTTTTCAAAAGAAAGGCTAAAGTACGAAATAAAAGACAAAAGTTTCTCAGGACAGAAATTCAGAAGTAGGAGAGTTAGACAAAGTAAAAGGGGGCTCCATGACTCAAGAAAAAGAGCTGAAGTTAGGAGAGGAGAGTAGGAGAGGGAAACTTATGTAACCTTAACCAATGGCAGAGAATGATAAGTGAGTAAGATAACTTATGTTACTGCATTCTTACTTTGCAATACGTCAAGCGCCACTATGTGGCGGGGTACTTGCTAGTATTCTATAATCTCTAAACAGATACAAACAAAAATGACTACCATAACCCTGGTGTGCATGTTTGCTTAGGGCTAAACATAGCCTCCCCAGCCAGCTATATAAAGCGTTTGATTCTAGGACTGTTTCTTAATACATTTGTGTCATCTGACTTGAATGTTCCTATTTCTCAGATTCAAGCATGAACTTATTCCAATATTGTATCATGCTACATTGAACAAAAAGACCCACTCATTTTGCTGAAGATCTTTATTTCTGTATTTACGTTTTGAAATTCAATTGGAGTAATTATTCAGTGTTTCTAATGAGCCATTTACTTCAAGCATAAGGGGATATGGCACCTCTTCAGATACCCAACCTGAATATATAAAGAATAGTTTGTATTATGAGCATTCTAAAAGTTTTGGTGTTTCCTGACATGTGCTTAATTCTAATTAATTGTCAAATGTGAACAAATCATTCAGTATAAATAGAGTATTATGCCATGTTTATGCTGTTAAAATGTTAAGAGGTCAAGGCTTTGCCTGCTCCTCTTGAATAATTTTCTGACGTGGCAGCACTTTTTCAGGAATACATGGTCAATGGCTATCAGGGAGGTAGGAAGCCAGATAGAATTGGTGTAGCCATTATAACCACACTAATTTAACCACACCCACCCACTTATTCAAGTCATGAGATTGATTATTAGAAAAGACAATAAAGTGGTTCCTTTTTATCAAATGAAACAACAATTTTTAGTTTATGTTCTGTGTATTCAATGCCACTGTAATCACACCAAATAATTCAGAATAAGCATTTTTTATTACACCACAAAGCTATTTTTTTTTGTAAACAATTATAGTTCATGTCAAATATATAATGTTAAATTATAATTATAGCTATTATGTAGATTGTATAGTATTGTAGAGCTAATATTGTTACTTGGGCATATAAAGAAAACAACAAAATGACAAAAACAACACTTATAAAACTGAATCCACCATAATAGCTAGAACTTATACATGCTTGCCTTTTGTGACAGTCATAGTTTTATTTTCTCCAAGTATGTGTGGCAAATAACTAAATAAGAAGACTCCTAGTAGTGCAAAAATTGTCATTTTGCAAACCAACAATGCAAAGACCAAACCAGGCTGGTTTGGACTTTCCTAAAAATCTTCCAAAAGGCTCGATATTAGCTATTTGATCCCAGCAGAAGTCATTTCGACTGCTCGATTTCAACCATTGGAGTACGACAACGACCAACATGAGATCGAGATCAGGTAAAGAGTAGAAAAATTAATTGGCATAACCCTTTTAATTAAAATATTGGTTCAGCCATGGCGCACCCATTCCAACACCCCTGACTATATAGCTACATTTAGGAATAAATGGACTGAATGATGCCTTCCTAATCTAGGTGAATAATAGATAGAAGGTTAACTTCAAAACTAAATAAATGTAGCCTTTTTTTATTCGTTTCGAACAGATTTTGTATAGTAAAATCAATTTTTGCCATTTAGCTTTCTTGTTTTTTGAAGCTCATTGTTGTTTGAAGCTCTGTTTGAAGTTACATTGTTGTTTGAAGCTCATTGTTGTTTGAAGCTATATTGTTGTTTGAAGCTATAATGTTCTTTGAAGCTCATTGTTGTTTGAAGCTCATTGTTGTTTGAAGCTCATTGTTGTTTGAAGCTCACTGTTGTTTGAAGCTCATTGTTGTTTGAAGCTCATTGTTGTTTGAAGCTCATTGTTGTTTGAAGCTCATTGTTGTTTGAAGCTATATTGTTGTTTGAAGCTATATTGTTGTTTGAAGCTCATTGTTGTTTGAAGCTCATTGTTGTTTGAAGCTCATTGTTGTTTGAAGCTATATTGTTGTTTGAAGCTACATTGTTGTTTGAAGCTATATTGTTGTTTGAAGCTATATTGTTGTTTGAAGCTATATTGTTGTTTGAAGCTCATTGTTGTTTGAAGCTCATTGTTGTTTGAAGCTATATTGTTGTTTGAAGCTATATTGTTGTTTGAAGCTATATTGTTGTTTGAAGCGATATTGTTCTTTGAAGCTCATTGTTGATTGAAGTTACATTGTTGTTTGAAGCTATTGTTGTTTGAATTAGCTACTCTATTTTTTTTCCCTAAAATTAATGGTCAACTGCAATATACTCGTTAGTCATATGAACTATGAAGGCAGAAACTAAAACTAGTAGTGTGCCAGTGCACAAATGGCTAGCGAGCTGTAGTTCTAAAATAAACAACAACTAGATTTAAAAGTTAATTTAGTAAAGGTTGAATTTTATACCTAGTATAACAAAAACTACACTTGTTTAATTTACTGTTCTAACTCCTGATTCCTGAAATAATCTGGTAAAGAGTTTCAATGCCATAGTAACCATTTGCTGCAGGTATTTTTTGTGACCTGGAAAAAAAAAAGAAAGAAGAGTTTTGCACTGTTGTATGACAAGTCCACAATGCTATAATTAAGGGGAGGAGGGGGGGCGCGCAAAATAGCTTACCAATCAATCATAACCATCTGACAATTGGGGATAGCAAGTACAATAATTTTCACCACAAATTATGACAAATAAATTGAGGACTAAATATGAAGGCTAATAAAAGGTAGCATTATATTTTATTCTACTGTTGACTGATTCAGAATGCAACAATATGTAGCCCAACTAAAATGTAAAATTTATGGCAATAATAATTAACAAAAAATGGTAAGAAAACTACGATGTAGAGTTGCTCAAAAAGAAAATTCATCCCAGCAGCTATAAACTTTAAAAATAGCCAAAAAATGAACGAACTTGGTTTTCTACTCTTAATGCAGCCCTAAATCAATGCCTATACCATGAGAATAATCTTAATATTTTTGTTACTCTAAAAACCTTGGTTATTCTGCCTGTTGCCATAGTTTAGTTAATTGTACCTGAACTATGTATAATTATTAAATAACTTCCGGGATTCATTACATCTATTTCCCATATTTTTTGCATGTTCATTATATACTCCTACATCTAGATACTAAAACTTAGTGTAAGGTTGCACTTATTCAACACGTAAGTAAATACAACAACGTAATTAAGCCAGATATTTTTGTTATTGAATATTAACCTCTGCAGACAATCCAACTTATAGCTAGGCACTGCCACTCTCACACTTCACCCCAACCAATGCAGCACCATTTTCCAGTGGGTGATAGGCTACATGTAATTTTGTATTGTTTTAAAACAAAGTAGTAGGTATTAGTATTGTTTTCATTGCTTGTACTTGACACCACTGTATCTAATACTCATACAGTTAAACATACTGGATGAAAACCTTCATGTTCATCAAGCAGCTATTTCTTTATCACTTTCATTTTCTGTTGATAACATGAGATTTCATGATAGAAATTGCATTTTAAGCAGGGGCTTAATTTCACAGTAGGCACATTGACCAAGGAATCCTAGAAATGTAAATTTTATAGAGACCTTACCAAGAAATAGCTATGCTAAACGAAACTAACAAGTCATGTATCTGGACCAGTTTGTTATTAAAAGTCCTGAGAGTTACCATCATGTGTACCATGTGATGACTCATTGCGACTTTCAACTGGTTCATGCATGGAAGTATGGCTTTCTTGACTAGAATCAGAAGCAGAATGTTATATGGTCAAAACAAAGGAGCACAAAAGGCATCTGAGCTACTGACTTCATTATAATATTAAACTCACAATGCTGGCCATATCAGGTCATGAACAACTTAAGAAAGCTATAGCTGTGATTCAAACTTTAGAAAAGAAGTTCTCAACATGATACCACACATACTACACCTAATTCAGATAAAAATATCTCACAAAACAGAAGCAAATAAAGCGGGTAAAATTTATGTCTAAATTTATTGATGGAACACTTATCAGGAAAAATCAAGTGACTTTTGGACACTTTAATCTACAACTTTAGACACACAAATTTTTTTTAAGCCATTGCACAGTCTCCTTTTAATTAAACTACAGCATTGTATGCATTATAGCAATTACTTAATAATGAAAAACTATTTTCAGTTACTTGGAAGTATTTAGCTAATTTTGTTTGCAAATTAAAAATACAATGCCTTTTGCATCTGCTGAAGAGAGTAAGTTTAAAAGTCTAAGATTAAGTTTCAATTAAGAATTTCATCTGCAATTATCTAAAAATACTTAAATTTATCCACATTTTCCCGATAAATTGCTTATTACAATTAAAATAATGAATTTCACTTTGCTTATTTCAATGAAGATAACTAAAAGGGCAAAGTATATATATGCAAAAATGAATATAATTGTTTTGATATGAATTTTATGATTCTTAATCCAAAGCTGATGCAGCATTCTCTGGTTTTAGTTGCAAGAGAAGATTTTTTTAAGTAGTACCTTGGGACAGTAAAGTCTCATTTTATATAGAAATTCCTTAAAGTCTTGGCAAGTGTTCCTATTTCTTATGCAGTCAACATCGGGATTCACAGGACAGTTCCAGAGATGACAGGCTGATTCAAGAGCTATAGCCACATGATTGTTATCCCAGACTATATCTCTCCTTTTTACATTAAAAACTGAGGAACTTTCTTGCAATGTTGATAACACTTCAAACATGGCTATCTTCTCACAAAGAAAGCCAAGCTGAGAGTGTGCAGTAGAATTTGTATTCAATAATGCAGCATCCCACAGACCTCCTCCAGAAAAATGGCTAGAGTTTCTAAGACTAGAATTAACCAAGGTGTAGATCTGTTCAGGTAGAGATGGAGGCTTGGAGGAGGAGGAGGAGGAAGGTGTGGGGGCAGACAGTACTCCATAGATGATTGTAGTGAATGTGAGAACAAATGAAACAGAATTCATTTTGTTACAGTGTTGAAGGAGATAGTGAATTGTTTTCTTCAGTGAATAGTTGATAGTTTGAGCACGTGCTATTCCTTTTATATTCCCACATCCATTACACATTTTCAAAGAACATACTACCCCACTTTTTTTTATAATAAATAGGATATGTCATTGCAACACTAGTTTAAACTGCAAGAAAATGATGAGTCAAGTAGACTGCACCATAGGAAGTATTAACTTCAAGTTTTACAATTCATGGAAGTTGAGATTTCAAAAGTGTCCCCTTGAGTGACTTCATAATTTTGTGATTAAGCTTACAAAATAGCATTCAGGACAAAATGTCTTCCATGCCAATATATAGAATCATGTAATATTCATATCAATTATATTTAGCATCAAAGTATAGTGAAAAATGAAAGGAACTAAATTTCACAGTAGGTAATTTCCCCACATGAACTTCGTTACCCACTAACCCTTCCTCCCCCTTCCCGCCATTTCTCCCTTCCACACACACACACAGTCAAGTTGATTTTAACTATAATAAAATATTAAATTTGTTATAAGTATATTCTCATTGAGTACGTATCAGTTCCTCGATTTTCAGATCAAGACTATAATATTGAAGGATACTGTAAAACTCAAGTTTAAAGTCAAGTTTATAATTAAGATTACAAAAGTTGGGATCCTCACA
>WLWI01005921.1_pt1 | contig 10142 bp, 6 predicted proteins | sample 6701501 | NCBI WGS metagenome assembly WLWI01 (sample SAMN12718690, study PRJNA515312) | sponge metagenome | isolation source: marine sponge | host: Mycale hentscheli | place: New Zealand: South Island, Marlborough, Capsize Point | collected 2014-11-01
TGGGTAAAATACATCTTCCTCTATGCGTCACACGTCCACTAGGGCAGAAGCACCCCCTACGACATCGTCGAGTACAGAGTGAACGGTAGGGATTCTTGCAAGTTCTAAAACATCTCGCACAGGTTTGGAAGGTTTTTCCAAACCTACATCTTGGAGGTGGTTGAACTGTGTAAGAAATAATAATGGACATGTAGCTATCTGCTGTATAACATATATACTTTGCAGGAATGCAATTTTGTTGAAGTGAGATTAAGTACATGAAAATGAAATAGCATAATGCATACACTGTTTTAACATTATTATAATTTGCAGTTCCCTTGACAAAATTCATACTTGATTTAGATTTGTAATTAATATTGCAAAAATATATTTACCTCTACATGTTCTGAGGCATTGAGATAGGGTCCTGAAATTATTAGCATTTCCACGACATCCTCCATATATAAAAATAAGGCAACTCCTTGTACGTGCATTATAGTAGTACCTTCGGAATGCAGCTCGACATGGTCCTGTAACTTTAGGTAAGTTGCACGTATTGAGTCTGCGTGCAGTGCAGCACTCATACATAGCAAATGCCAACAGAATCATTACTGCTAGTTTAGCCATCGCTCTAAAATGCGACCAGACTATACTGTAGTTATTTAACTCTAACAGCAGTTATTTATAATGTCTCTATTCTATAAGTTTGCTTTTACTACAGGAAATGAACTTGTAATGTTTCTTTTGTCAAGTATATATGGAATAGATGGTAGAATGGGAGGCTTGGGTGTGGACAAACAATGCAGGTAGGTGTATTCAGGGAGGGGGGAGGGGGGGGGAATAAGGCACATATATAATGAGCATAAGAATACTGATTGAGCAGGCCAACATACAGTGACCTTTTAAAAAAAACAACAGTGGCTGAGCACCCTACCTCACACCAACTTTGTTTGTGGGCATTTGAAGCCCTCTCTCTTGCACAATATGGAGCCACTCTTACACACTTTCCTCACTGCTTTGCACTTCCACTGCTATTAGAAATCCATCATCACTTTCATTTTTGTCAAAAACTGTAACTGTCACTATCATACACTCCAACATTACTTTATTTATACACCAAATAATCTAACTACACAGGACTGATGTAAATTAAGAACTCTGTATGCTCACAATGTTAGTTCAAACCATCAGAGCCAGCAACTTAGGAATAACAATAGACATATGTTTTCCTGGTTATTGTTCGGTGTCTCGAAAAACTGAGAAGTTTTCCGTTTTGCTAAAGAAAGCTGGTATGTTTGTAATACAACAAGGCATCAACATCATTGCAAAACAAAATCTTCAGAAAGACGCTAGTAATATAAAATAATTGGGTTATACAAAAAAAACGCACACCACTGTTATGCTACATAAAGAGAAGTATACATCAACAATTTGATCATCAGATGAGATAAATAACAGACTTCTTAATCATCAATTTACCATTATATAGTATGTACAAGTTACAAGTTGTAAAAAAAGTTTGACTGAGCTGCTTAGTATGGCCATATCAATATTCAACTAATAATGTGAATGAACTGCCTGAGATAAGCAGTACAATTTACCAATTTACACAGTAACATTTTTTGCCAGTGTATTCTATACAGCCAAAATTGTACTTAAACTGAATATTTTGACTATGCGATGCCATAATTATTTTATCTTGAACATTGTACATCATGAGGTGAACAACAGACAAATTGTAGAAGGAAGACGAAAATGGTCTTGAATTAGATATGTTCTTTTATTTATTTATTTTTTTATTTTTTACAAATTTGCTGATACAGGTAACGACTAACTTACTAGAGCTATTGCTGAGGTAAACTCTAAAGACAAAGCATAGTAGAGGTTAAAATGTAAAAAGTGAGTGAGAGTTTGAGATTATATTTGAGTAGTATACCAGTGTGAGATTTCTGTCTGAAGTAGTGATATGATACAAAAAATACTCTGGGCATGTAATTAGCAACCACACATTATAAACATAATACCACTGCAAAGATAGCTGCAAAATCATTGTAACTTTCAGTGGGCATTGAGAGAAGGTTGTCATCTGTTTATCTCTCTAGTGTCTGTCTGTCTATCGTGCCCCACAATTAATTGTTGATTTAGGTTAACTGTGTGCTGGAATTGGAGTGCTATATTGAAAATAAATACACTATATCGAAAATCAATGTCTCTCGCCTATTTAGCTTCTCTTATAAAAGCAGCATTTACATCAACTGCTTTCATTGCTCAAGCTTTTCATATACCTGATTAGGAATATTTTGGTCCAAGAAATGATTTTATAATAGTGTGTATAGTAGCACTGGAGGGTTCACACCTTTGGTGCTTCATTATTCCAGCTGCATTAAAAAAAACAACTTAAAAATTGGTACTGGTTCTCCTGTGGAAACAAATTATTCACACCTCTTCATATAAGTCAACAAAAAGAACAGCACATAAACCAATCAGAGATTTTAGTCGTCTGATTAATGAGATCTGGGATTACACCAATCTCTTTTTGGAAAAAAATGTTGATATGTATTACTAGAATCAATGTAACTTAAAATAATTCTGCATTAATGTAAGTATGAGTTCATAGTGATTGTGGTGAGAATTCACACTAAATTTGGTGTGTACTTCACACCCAAAAGATGAGGTGTGCGCATCACACCATATTTTGGTGTGACTATTGTTACAATTGATTCACGCTTAATTCGGTGTGAACTACACACCTTTTGGTTTACAGGAGTATGACAGAGTCTCCATTAGCAAGGGAGCAAAAATCTTTTTCTTTGTGGGGGGGAGAGGGGGAATGGTAAGTTTAGGGAAATCCCACTACTCTCTATAAGTTACAAAAAAAAGAAAAATAACTTACTGAAAGTAGAAATTTTTATTACCTAAACAAAATTTATAATTTTAAGGAAAGCTTTAATAAAGGGAACAGCTTCCCAATACCCCCTGTCACCCCCCCCCTCACCCCACCCCCCGCCCCAACACAGGATAGAACCCTGAAGATAGTGTATTAGAAACAAACTACACACAAGACAACTAAAAGCTTTCACAAGAGCTGGATGGAAAAGTCCAGCAAGAACAACATTACAAGGACTAGTATACAGAGGAGCTTCTAAGAAAGGTTTACTCAGCACAATCAGTGGTCTCTGTATTTTAGCATTAGTTCAAAAAGCATAAATCAGAGCAGTAGAAATCCAACTCCAATTAGTGTGGCCATTATAACCACACCCACTTAACCACACATATTTTTAGTCTATGCTCTGAGTTTACACTAAATTCAAGTGCCACTGTAATCACACCAAACAATTCAGTAGCTATACAAGCCATTTATTATTACAAAGCAAATGATTTTTATAAACAATCAGTAGTTTCATGTCAAATAAATAATTTTTTTAAATTATAAACTCTATTGTATAACTAATAGCTACTTGGACATTTAAAGCAAACAACACAATAACAAAAAAAAACTTTTAAAAAAATTAATCCACCATAACTAGAACTTACTAATGACTGCCTTTTGTGGCAGTCATAGCTATATTTTCTTCAAATATTTTCCAGTATGTATGTGTGGTAAATAACTAAATCGACAGACTCCGCAGGGCTGTATCTAGAAAAAAATATCCTGGGATCCCTTTACCAATAATAATATAAGCTCACGTCATGTAACATTACCAGATGGAATATTGTCTAATGTGAGTTATGCAGAGCATTATAGTCAAACTTTTTTAATATATATGTATATTATTTGCATATGATATATATTTATAACATATATAAACTTTTATACATATTATAACCAGTAGCTGCTGCCTAAAAGCAGCTTGGCTTTATTAAACCCAAAAAGGGTCTAAATAACAATTGATTCTCCATAGAGCCTGATTTTTTTAACCATGCTTTTCACCACTATAATACATTAGGAGAACTTTGGCTACCTGAAATTTGATTTATTTAGCTATTTAATCAGTCCCTTTTTCCCATAGTTACTACTCTAAATTAATGCAAAGTGATATGTAAAAAAAGTAGCAATGTAAAAACTACTGGGAGGGGGCAACCTCCTCCCTTACCTCTCTTCCCTAAATACAGCCCTGATGGTGCAATAATGGCCATTTTGCAAACCATAAAATTTCTAGAAAGAAGTTCTGAACTCCTTTTCTTATCAAAAGATTGCTTTGGAATACAATAGTAAAGGAGGGACCTGGCTGGTATGGAATTTCTCCGATATCTTCCAAAATGCTCGATATTAGCCACTTACTCACCACTAAAATCATTTCGACAGCTCGATTTCGACAAAGACCACTGTTCAAATATTTTGTGGCCATGGTCACACCCATTCCAATATACCTCATAGTTAATCTAATTTTAGTTGAGAATGAGCTAACATTCCTAAACAATAAAAATGGATTTATATAGTTACATAGTTTAAATAAATCCAAGGCTGCATTGGTTGGATTCTTCAGCCAAAATTCAATCTAAGAGGTAAATCTAGGCACAGAAATGAAAAGAACAGATTTCACTGAAGTTAGGCATTCTTGAAAGCTTCAAACAGTGTCTTTATTTTTAAGCTCCATAGAAATACCTGCCACAACCAAATACAGAGGATATGGGGAAGTACTGAACAACCAATGACAGTTATTGCAAGCACCTTTTACATAACTTGTAGCATCCTCATCTCCTTAGTATTTTAACACAGCTTTTAAAAACAACCTATATTATGCCTTCTCCCAACTCATTTTTGAAACCTTTCAATGACTAATGACGTAGAAAGTGAGAAAATGAAAGAGTAGCAGAAACATCTATCATTCAGGCCTAAGTAATTGGCTCTCAGTATACAAATTTGTTGTTCACTATTGCTTGTGGGCCAACCCACATGAAATGGAAAAAGAGACGAAGGAGAGGAAGATAAAGAAGAAGAGAGAAACGTCATTATGTGTGCATGAGTTGTGTCATTGTCATTGTCTTTTGTGTGTACTGAACAAATTAGTGTGTATGTGTGGTTAGTGCTGTAAAGCAGTTGTATGTATGTGTGTTACATTTGTATCAGAGCAGGAAGTGTGCATTATTTTGTGCTAAGTAGGTGAAGTCATTGTGTTGTATATATATAGTTGAGTTTTGTGCCATGTGCTTCAGTCTCAGTTGTATCATTCAATTCGTTGTGTGTGCAGTCTCTTAATTAAAGTAATTTAATCTATCCTCATTATCCAACCTGCGGGTTGGTACTTGGTTAACCAGGGATAGTTTAAGAGCTGAGATTCTGGTGGCAGCATACCTTTGCTGTCTCCAGGTGCGAGCTATTGGAATAGTGTTTCGACTGTTTCCCAAACCAGCCCACATTGCTAAAACTCGTATTCATTTTGCTAGCTAGGCATATGACGGTAGATACAAAAGTGTTAATGTAGCCTTGAATGGGAGAACTGCTCCACATGGAAACTTCAATGTCAATGGTATTTAGTTTGTGGGAGTATAGTTTCTGAGAAATGTTTAACCAAAAAAGAAGCTAAAATAATTGTGTTGTTTATTTGTAGATAGCTAGATGTGATGAAACACTGGTACTCATATTTATAGTAGATCTGAAATATATAACTATTACTATTTTAAAAAAGATCCATGAAATAAAACAACTTGGGTAAATAAACATACACTTACTTCAAAAATTGGAGGGTAAGGTGGTTGTTCAGAACAGCAACAAGAGCAGTCCAGAACAAGCGACTCATTCATGCAATTACTGGTATCTTACCGAACTACACCATATCTAATCATATTCATGATCCTTCCTGAACCACTCTGTCTTATATCATCATCCCCTATATAATGCGTTGTGAATTGTCTTGCCAAAATTAGTCATCATAAGTCAACTCAGTGAATGCAGACCACATTACACTAGTGGCTTGTTGCTGTGGTAGAGTCCTTCCATGCTGGCATAATATCCAGTTACTTAATCCCCAGACAGGACCAAATACTTCATATGACATATTTTGTACATGATTAGTAGCCATTTTAGGTGGAAAGGCTGACAAAACATATGCCAGCAAGTGCTACATCAATTAAAATAACCTGTTAAGTTATAACAATGGTCATAGTGTACCAAATACAAAACTCACTTGGTATTTACAGCTGCCATTATGACTGATCAGTTTTCTTTGGTTTCTTGGGTATAGAAGAAAAGAATTGATTGTCCTCATGAATGAACAGCAAGCTAGGTTTTCCTTTTCATGTATATTCACTGACTCAAAACAAGCAACGTTGAACTGATAGACATTGCTAAGGAATTTACAGGAAGAATTGAAAAAAATCCATTTTTCCATCCAATTACTTGGATTACTTTACTCAAAATAAACTTTCTATTATTTATGTAAAATGTAAAAATTGGTTTTCATGAAAGTAAATTAGTAATTGGTACGTGGTACCCCCCACTTTGAAACAACTTTTATTATCCCTCATGAAACACTTCCAGTATCAGCTTCAAAAAGTTTCCCAGATACCAGACTTGTATTGATAGAAAGAAGAAAGTTAAATCTTGGTGTCAGCTATGTCCAGCCTGTTAGCGATAGCCGAGAGTCATGTGCATGCTCTAACCTGGTACATCATCTTTTCAGTAGATGGTGCTGACTACATTGCACTTCAGTATCAACTACTTGTCCAAGTGCCACTGAACGACATACTGAACTCCAAGCTCATCCATGAACTCACAGGGAAGACTGCACCCAATGATTATTGAACATTGCTTTACTTGCTCACCCAACCAGAATGGTAGACTGAGTATAACCATTATTACATTCAACAGGACCAACCTTGAATACTGACACTCTTGATGATTATGACACCATCAACAGGGATGGGATCCAGCATTAATGACAGGAAGGGGCAAAAACATGTTTAGGTCAGTTAATTTGGATATTTATTTTATGAATGAAGAACAACTTTTGAACTAGCTAAATTGCCGGTAATATTAATTCCCTTTTACAACTTAATTTTATTTTCAGTAACTCATTTGGAACAGCATGGGGGAGGGCCCTGGCCCCCTCGGCCCCACTTAGACCCTGCTTCTGGATCCTCTCCTGACTGGCACTGACGACGCCATGCTCCACCGAGAAGTTGACTCCTCACACTATGTCCTCAAGTGCAGATGTGACGTAATTATGATATATCCCCCCCCCCCCCCCATCCCTGTGTGCAAAGTGAATCATGCACCTTGACTGGCAAGCAGTAAGCCAATTAGAGGAGCCCTTCTCTTTACCTCATAGTAAGAATTTGTTTGGCTCTCGGGTTACTGTTGCATTGTCATCCGATGTTGCTTGCTGATAAGTGATCTTAATTTAGATTATAAATTGTGGCTAATGGGCATGAGTATATATATAATACTTATTACATGAGTCAGAGTGTGATATGGCTAAACATTTCAAGAGAAGGCCAATTTATTTTCACAAGCCAGAGGCTGAGTGAAATAAAACCTGAGAGTGAAATACTTGCTATATCACTCTGACGAGTGTAATAAAGTGGTGTATTCCGTGCTAGATATCTTCACTGAAGTAGTTAGTACTAGGGTTGGTAACTGTTTGGTGTAAAGTTTGCTGTAAAATTGTCTAGTGGCTCCCTACACCCCCAGCTGATATTTTAGCAGTTGCACTAACCTGGTTGGGGTAGGCTTCACTTAGAGAAAGGTAGCTGTAAAAACAAAACAAAAAAAAGCTGGTAAGCCAGGCTGGTTGCTAGCTATAACTACTAGGGTAATGAGCTTGCACAGTAGAGCCATGATATAACACCATGTGATAAAGTCAGTTTGGGTGACATACTTAAAAATAATATTGTGAAGATATCTAGAGTGAAATTAATATATTTATTCCACGCTATACCTTCACAATAATTCAGCGAGCGAGCGAAGCGAGCGAAGCTGACTCTCAGTCGTGTTCAATTGAGATTTCAGATATATATTATATATATGTATGTATACGTACGTCAAAATATTTCGCCCGCGCTTTTAATTACGTAAGTTAGGTAAAGCGTTCACAGTTCCAGTATTTTTCAATTAACTGGCGCGGAGAATCCTGCTGCAACTTTGTTTCAACCAAAAAGTTTATAGCTACTCTCTTCTTGAAACAATTGTGAAGTCTTTGTCAAGTTTCGCTTCTTTGCCACTACTTTCGAAGTTAGTTTAGTCTGGGATCAGAGACTTTAGATTTTCTGATGATGAAAAGGGTTACACTGTGCACTACAGTTAGATGTACTTTCTGTCCTATTTTTCTGTAAAAAGAGTCTGTTCGCTCGCCATGCATTTGCGTTATTCGAGCGCACCACTAGTATCTTTAGGTACGTGACCTTGAAATAACTCACATTATCACGTGAGCGCGCGTGATTATAAATGGCAGCTAAACGATTGAATGGGCGTGGCCATAATACTAGCACCACTCGCCGTGGTCTGCCTTTTCTCTTGTTTTTATAAGCCGAAATTCAAAATAGTAAAGGGACATAAATCGTCATCTAGTCGAAGTTCCTCTTCTCTCAAGGCATAAAAATTCAGCCATCTTTGAGATCCGCTGTTGACAGAGTGAATGAATGAATGAATGAATGAACTAGAGCACTATGAATGCAAACCCTCAGCGTTAGTTAAAAAATGCACTAATTAAAAAGTCATTATTTTTGAAACCAAGTTCTTAAATTTTCAGCTTATAACAGTAATAGTTTTGTTCTATTTTATCTTGTCTAACTAGGGAATTTTAAATTGGCCTGCTTCCATCTCTGGGAATATTCCGGTATTCTAAGGGCTTTTTGGCCATTGGTTTCAGTGCTATCACCTATTAAAGGGAGACCTTGCCAATCTTTAACTTTTGCCATTGAAACTTTATCTTTGAAGTTGACTGCGCAAGTGAAGTTCGCTTTTAGTCTGACCCAGGCCTGCAACGACGGCATCAGTATCCATCTTCCTGGCAGCTACTAGCGCATGAGTGTGGTTGGCTCAGGTTAAAGCCTTGGTTAGAGTTCTGGTCCTTCGCCATTTAGGGTCACGTGAGCTTGAGGATTTACAACCCTCAAACATAAATATTTTAATCAAAAGTGACTAGATATACAATATTTCTAGATCTCTATAGCTACTAGCTATTCCCATTACACTGTATGGCTGGATAGCTACTGGTCATAATAGCCACTCTTAGATGTTAGCTACAAACCTTTAATTTAAGCAAACCATTCTTTATAGCTAGACTATTAGCTATATGATGATACTCACAATAGCAGGATCAACATAGCCCTTCTTTTAAAAGTCATTATCATTTTCATTCAAACAAGAAACACTTTCACACAGATCATATCACATTAGTAGCTGGAACTATATTTAAAATCATTCACACTTAGCTAGAGACTATTTTTAGAATATGAGCAGCATGAGTATTTAAGCAAAGCTGTTCATGGTTCCACTCACTCTGTGTATGTCTATGATGTCCTTGTGTATTGTCTTGTTACTGTACATGTTCTTTTAAACCTACCTCCTGCCAATTCAGCTTGTGGGTAGCTACAGTTTGACAATTCAGTATCACTTGCCACAGAAGTCTGGTGGCAGCAACTACTAAACTGCTGCACCAACAATAGTGAGAGTTACAGAAGCTTGCCAACCCCAGACAAGAATACTGCAAATTCCCACAGGCAGACATGTCAAAACACAGTATCCCGTGCCTTGCATCATAATGAAGAATGGCCACTTCAACCACTCTGGCTGAAAGCTGTGAGTAACTACATTTCTTTATCACAAACGTTCTCTAGGAAAATTAAATTCAATAAGTTGATTATGTATGGTGTGGGAGGGCGCGGCGATCCGTAGAAGGCTTTGCTCTCGCGCACTTGGTAACAGCTTAGTATCGCTGCCACCAGAGAGCCAAACTAAGGAATAATCTAGCCGTAGCTTGGACCCTTAACCAACAACTTGGTACGCTCACTTCAGTACTTGACTTTAGTTAAGTGTAATTGGACTCTGAAGAAGTCAGCACGAGGTACAATATATATACGGGGTACTGACTCATCCTCCCAACAACGAAACAACCAATCAAATGACAACACAAACAACCAATGAAATAACAGTGACGAAATGATCTATAGAGCAATATGACTAAGTTCTGTGAGCATGCGTGGGATAATGAATAATGTTA
>WLWI01005922.1_pt1 | contig 10142 bp, 6 predicted proteins | sample 6701501 | NCBI WGS metagenome assembly WLWI01 (sample SAMN12718690, study PRJNA515312) | sponge metagenome | isolation source: marine sponge | host: Mycale hentscheli | place: New Zealand: South Island, Marlborough, Capsize Point | collected 2014-11-01
ATTGAGCTGATAACTAATCGGAAAATATAGAGTGTTTATTTAAACCATGGATGAGCATGAATTATCTTACCTGAGTGCGACTGAAGCCCTGCAACTCTTCAAATCAAAGTCCTTATCCCCTCTTGAATTACTGGAAGCACAAATCAGCCGAAGCCAATCTGTTGAACCCTCAATTAATGCATTTAGTTGTGAACGATTTGAACAGGCAAGACATGACGCGCAAGAAGCTGAAAATATTTACCTGAATAATCCGGACAGTGCGAAGCCCCTTACCGGTATTTGTCTCGCGGTTAAAGATGAAATGACAATTGAGGGTGAGAATACAACTGAAGGTTCATTAATATTTCAGAACAACATTGATGAAGCGACACATCCGATGGTAGAGAGACTATTGGATGCCGGGGCTATCGTTCACGCGCGAAGCACTGTACCTGAGTTTTCCAGCGCAGTATTTACACGAAATCGCCTGAATGGCACCACATCAAATCCCTGGAACCCGAACTACAGTCCCGGTGGCTCTTCCGGTGGTTCCGCGGCTTCTTTAGCAGCTGGTACAGCTACCCTGGCAACGGGTTCTGATATCGCAGGTTCAATTAGAGTGCCTGCAAGTTTGTGTGGCATTGTTGGACTAAAGCCGAGCTATGGTCGGGTGCCAGAAAGTGATGCTTTTTATTCGCTCGATACCTACAACCATAACGGACCCATGGCACGAACAGTAGAAGACTGTGCCTTGATGTTTCAAATTATTAATGGCCCACACCCTGGTGACCTTGCAAGTCTTCGACCGAAGCTGGAGGTACCACCCAGTTTCGACAACATAAAAAATATGCGTATTGCCTGTTCAACAGATTTGGGGTTTTTCAATGTCGAAGAAGATATCCGCAATAACACAAATACCGTTTGTGAAGCATTGAAGGAACTGGGTGCGAAAGTTGAGAGCGTAGACATGCCATGGGATCGATCCATTGCCGCTACGGCTCGTGCACATTTTGGCTTTCGCATGGGTCGTGATCTCGCGGGTCATTTACCTGATCACAGGAAATTAATGAATGATTATTCTATCGAGCTCGCTGAAATTGGACTTGCGACAAGCGCTGACGACTACCTGAGCTCCATCCGTAAAACGGGTGAGATGTATGTGGCACTAGGTAATTTGCTGGAGCAATACGATGCGCTGATTTGTCCCACTCTAGCGACAAGCGGTTGGCCAGCGGAAGGTAAGGCTAAGGCGTTTGATCTTATTATGCAGGAGTGCATGACCTGGCCCTTTAACATGCTAAGCCGCTGTCCGGTGTTATCAGTGCCCTCAGGGACCGCAAAAAACAATGTCCCCACCGGGGTTCAAATCGTCGGCAGAAGCTATGACGATCTCAGCGTTCTACAAATCGGCGCCAACCTGCAAACCATATTGCGCTGGCATCTTCAACATCCGAATCTTTAACAAACCGTCATTCTGGCGCATGAGGGTGTCGCAAAAGCCCTGTGTCGTCTTACCCGCGCAGGCGGGAATCCAGTTTTTTCAAACACTTATTAGATTACCACTGGAGTTTATGCCCGGCGGGGTGAGGCAATGACCTTTAACGACATCCTTGCATGCCAGAACCCATTTAAAACAATTGATTACTGAATCTCGGTACCCCATTGAGGGGTGTGCTGGTAGTCACTCGAGTGATATCGTAGGTACTTAATCAAAGATTCTCTTAAGTCTACTTCCGGTTCGGATTAGAGGCGTAGATATACAGCATTTCTAAAGCCAGACTGGCTCCCGCAAGAGAGGTAATAGCACCTACATCATAAGCTGGTGCAACCTCAACCAAATCCATACCAACAAGGTTTATGCCAGCAAGACCGCGAAGAATTTGTTGTGCCTGATTTGTGGTTAAACCACCTATAACAGGTGTACCAGTACCTGGCGCATAACTAGGGTCGAGACAATCAATATCAAATGTCAGGTAACACTTATTATCTCCAACGATTTTTTTAATTTGCTCGACGACAGCCTTCACACCATGTTCATGAACCCATGGGCCATTCAGGATATTAAAGCCACAGGCATTCACATTGTAAGTACGCAGGCCCACCTGCACTGATTGCTCAGGGTTCACCACACCATCTTTTGCCGCATGATAGAACATCGTGCCATGGTCTATTCGACCATCTTCATCTTCCCATGTGTCTGAATGTGCATCGAAATGAATCAGCGATAAAGGCCCGTGTTTTTCCGCATGGGCCTTAAGTACGGGATAGGTGATAAAGTGATCTCCACCAAGTGTGAGTAATCCAACATCTTCAGTGATTATCTTACTGCAGTGTTCCTGAATAGTGCCCGGCACGCTCTCCGGACGACCATGGTCGAAATCACAATCACCGTAATCGATCACCGCCAATTTATTAAAGGCATCAAAACCCCAGTCATCCAGTTGTGCCCAACCTAATTGAGTAGAAGCTTCGCGAATGGAGCGCGGCCCGAAGCGTGTACCCGGTCTGTTGGTCGTTGCTGTGTCAAACGGAATACCCGTAACAGCGACGTCAACACCTTCAAGATCACGCGAATATTTTCGCCGCATGAAACTAAGCGCACCACTATAGGTTGGCTCAGCGTAAGTGCCGTGCAATTTGCTACGATGTACGGCTTGATCCATTGTTTCCTTTTTCATCTTATTATTACTTTTTGGCAGGACTACAGAGTGTGAGTAGGAACAATCAAATTAGAGTGTTCCTGTGTTAACAATCAGATTTACCAAATAACGCTGGTATCTGTGCATTTAATTTTATACTTGCATTATCTTGTCATCATCAGGCTAATACAAGTCCATCTTATCCCATAAAACCCAGACTCGAGTGGTATAATGTTGATGTATTCACTTACCAGTGCTGAACACGTATGAGCGAAAAACCGATTAAAGCATTCGATCTTGAGCTTGGCATGAAATGTTCAATCACACGCCGAGATATTTTACATGGGATCGGGGGGCTTTCCGCCGCCGCTCTGCTACCCGGATGTTCAATCAATGACCTGATACCCGATGGCAGGCATCCCCCGGATGATGATTCCTCTTATCCTCCCTCTCTGACCGGCCTTCGTGGTAATCACAAAGGCTCATTTGAAGTTAGTCACCAGCTCGGTCGAGAAGGTCGGCGTGAATGGGGGCATGTAGAAGAGGCTGAGGCTGAGCTTTATGATCTGGTTGTTGTGGGTGGCGGTATTAGTGGTCTCTCAGCTGCTCATTTCTATCAAAAAAACAATCCGAATGCACGCATCCTGATACTTGATAATCATGATGATTTCGGCGGACATGCCAAACGAAATGAATTCCAAATCGGTGGACGAAGGCTTATTGGTTATGGTGGTAGCCAGACATTAGCTGAACCCGGCGGATATAGTAATATTGTTAAAGGGCTACTTAATGATCTTGAGATAGACCCAAAGTTTTTTGAAAATGCTTATGATCAGGATTTCTATAAGCGCAACGGACTTAAGGCAGGTCTCCACTTTGATCGAGAAAAATGGGGTAGCGATCACATTGTGCGTTATGACTGGGGAATGTTTACTAACTACATCCCGCTTGCACCATCCACACTATCTGCTCAGGAAGCAGTCTCCCAAATGCCGATCTCGGATGCGGCAAAAACCGAACTTCTAAGTATTTTGCTCGCTGAAGAGGATCAAATACCTGAAATTCCTGCAGATGCCAAAACCAGGTATCTTAGTAGAATTTCTTATCGTGACTTTTTGAGCCATAAACTAAATATTACGGAAGATGAGGTATTTGAAGTCCTTCAGGATCTCACCAGTGACTCCGGCGTAGGCATCGAATCCACCTCGGCTCAATTCGCTATCGAATATTCCGGTTTGCCCGGCAGAGCGGCGGCGGGAATGCCTCCTGCTCACGAAGCTGAACCTTATATTCATCACTTTCCCGATGGCAACGCCTCTGTAGCGCGAGCGCTGGTGCAAAAGCTCATCCCATCAGTTGCCGATGCTAAAACAATGGTGGACAGGCTTACCGCTCGTTTTGATTATTCAAAGCTTGATCAGGCGAGTGAGGCTGTCAGGCTTAGACTTAACAGCACCGCAGTTAAGATTGAACATGATGGTGATACCATGACTGCCAGGGAAGTTTATGTCACCTATGTCAAAGATAAAAAAACTTTTCGAGTGAAGGCAGGTAATTGCATACTCGCCTGTAACAATTCGGCGATCCCTTATCTATGTCCGCAATTACCTGCAGAGCAGCGCGAGGCCCTGTCCTTCCAGGTGAAAACCCCGATACTCTATACAAGTGTTGCGCTTCGAAACTGGCGGGCATGGAAAAACCTTGGTATTGGCGCAGTCTATTCGCCAGGCGCATATCATGTTCACTCAGCACTCGATTTCCCTGTTAGTTTTGGAGACTATGACTATGCCAACAATCCTGATGATCCCGTCATTGTTCATATGGAACGTTTCCCACACAAACCCTATCAGGGCCTGACGGGCCGCCAGCAATTCAAACTTGGTCGTCATGAATTAATCTCCACCTCTTTTGCTACGATCGAACGTAACATACGTCACCAGTTAACGAGTATGCTTGGTGCCGGTGGGTTTGATCCTGCCAAAGATATTCAAGGTATCACGGTTAATCGCTGGGCCCATGGCTATGCGTCCTGGTACAACCCACTGTTTGATACCGTCTATGAAGACGAGAACGATGAACGCTATCCTCATATGCGAGGACGTAAAAGATTTGGCAGAATTGCTATCGCTAACTCCGACGCCGCTGCCAGTGCGATGATGGAAGCCGCTGTGGAAGAGGGATATCGAGCAGTAACAGAATTAGTTTAGAGCAACACCCCACGCATCCAAATTTGAATCACTGACTGAATTCAGCCTTCACCCCTTGTTGCCTGGCCTCGGTGCTGACCTTCGTTAACAGCATAGTACCCAGGCCAATAATGAAGAGTGACAAATAGGGTTCAAAAGGCCAGAAAAGAAACCAGAGTACAAGATCTGCAGACCACTTCGGCGTGGTTAAAAAAGTAGTAACCGCCTCTCTCCAATACAAACCGGATGCGGATACAAAAAGACCGAAGACAATTATGGTCGCGCCCAATGCCTTGAATGCAAACGGTGTGGTGCTCGCCGCCGCTTGTTGACGTAACTTACCCCAGGCTGCAATTCTCAATGCGAAGGCGAGGAAACCTCCCCAGTAGAATATATAGTCAATTGTTTGTGGGTTTTCATAATAATTCAGGTTCCACCAATAGACGCTGAAGGGGTAAGCCCATAAAAAATAGATACCGCTTTTATGTATCAATTTCCACTGCATAGGGTTCAGATGCTTACGGCCAAACTGAAAGGATGTCACTACCATGGCGGGAAGGAAGATGTAGCCGATAGTGCCTTCCAGCTCGTCTCGCAACAAATAGACATCTGCATAGTAGTAGTCACGGAAAAAGTTAGACATGATGAAAATGAACATGCCTTGCCAGGCCATGGCAACTGCAAAACACATCCCGATATAGGGTCGATTACGCAGCCACCACATAGGAAACGTCCCAGGAAACAATATCTGAACCGAAGATGCTGCGACAACCAGGTAAATAAAAGGTACCGCAAAACGTACGGAAAAACCGATCATCTCCGAAACACCAGCCCCGTTAGACATATCGGCCCCCATCATGGCGATAATCATAACGATGGACATAGGTGTAGCGATGAGCCAGAACAATCTCCAGCCGTTAATGGCCTTGTTTTTCAGTATTTCCTTCAGCTCAATACGCATAGTTTTTTATCACTTACATACAAGAATACAGTTCGTTCCGGCTTATTATCACATTCCCCCCCTTACACAGGCTTCCACGCGGGCACGGACGGCCCAACATGCCTTTCTTTCATGATAGTATTTTAGCGTGACGAACTCCCTGAAAACCAAAACCCGCCATGTACTCGAAGTCGCCATTGCCTTTGCCCCCTGGCTGGTTTCCATGTATCTACTTTACTGGCTTGAGTATGGCAAAATTTGGACAGTCGAAACTGCCCATCGTGACAAAATATCTATTGTTATTTTAGTTATTGGTATGGCCCTGTCGTTTCTCATCCACTCATACTTTGCCAAGCGCAAGCAAAAATAGTTAAGGAGTCTCTGACTAAGTTCACATATTCAATAAGCCGTCATTCTGGTGAATACCAGAATCCAGTTAAATCAATTGTTTACTGGATGCTGGTATTCACCAGCATGACAACGAAGGCTTTTGATCAGAGCTTCCTTAAGTAAGAAGCAGCAAATTAAGAAAAACTTGTCTCTACTTTGGTAGAGCCCTCAGGATATCTTTTCCATGCCCATAAGTTCTCGCATATTGTAGACCTCGTCCGGTAAGCCATCCATCGGCACACCGCCGACCAGGATAGCAGTATCTCCTTTGCCCTTTACTCGGTTTCGCCAACCGGCTTCTTTCTCTTCCGGTTTTTCAACGAATTGCCAGGTCTGCTGAAGACCAGACTTTAGATCGGCTTTACGTTCTGCAATATCGATTTGCTTTATGCGTTCAACAAAAGATTTCTTGTACTTGCCGTCAAGGGCCTTCGCGTTGAAAGGGCACACCTCAAGACAAATACCACATGAATAATAACTACCCCAGTAGGGTGCACATAATTCCGTGTCTACCAACCAGCGTGTTTCATCACGTACAGTTTGCTTTTCGCCACTGATGGCATCTCCAGGACAATGATCAGTACAGACATTGCAAGTCACGCAGACATCATCGATGCCTTCATCTATAGCCGAATCCATTTTCAAAGGCAGGTCAGTTGTGACGCAAGCCAGGCGAAAGGAACAGCCCAGTTCACGGTTTATGAGTGAACCATGTCGACCCAGTTCACCCAGTCCTGCTGCGATTGCATGGGGTAACATCATTAATTGCTCAAAACGTAGACTGTGAGCACGGGCGGGATAACCTTTGTCACGAATGTATTCAGCCAAATTCGCAGCAGTATGTCCTGCCTCAGCATAGATCTTCAGTACCTCTTTAACATGGCGTTCGGTGGCGCCGAATTTTATCTCATCGTAATCCATAGGCACCGCCATGAGGATGGCGTAGCGATGAGGCACATCATGTCCTTTGTAAACATATTTTTGATCAACAAGCGTTATGCCTGCCCTCGCAGCCCCGAATTTCTCGGCCATTGTTTTTATATCAGAGCTAGCCGCATCCTCGTTTTCATAAGCATTTTTATTCTGTGCTATTTCACCCTCAACTTTCAACACGCAACCAAAGGTATCATTGTTATATTGCATCGCCTCGTCACTAACTGGATTGGCAAAGACATCATAACCAAAACTCCGCACCACCTGGGTGGGTTCAACATACTCAGCCTGTTCCGCAGACCACTCCGGGAAATTCCGCTGTTTCATAGTAAACCCCCGATCCAATATTTAAGATGAAAACTATACAACAGAAATAATTTGTCACGATTTCGACTAATCTTCAAGTGAATTGCGAGGTAAACCTCATCAGTCTTTCATTTGATATTTACTTCATAACTTTTATAACATTTTTCCCCATGTCTTTTGACGACTTACAGCTGGCACAGTAATATCAATCGCTGGTTAATATTGGCCCCAGAGGAGATTGATAATGTCCGTAAAAGAAGTCAGCTCGCAAACAGCTGTCAACAACGATAACGATGCTTCTCTCCCTGATGAAGAAAACCCGACCAGTCTACGTTCCTGGTTAGCCAAACTGCAAAAAGCTGAACAACTAAAACAAATCGATTGTGAAGTAGATTCAAACCTCGAAGTGGGTGCCATTACCCGTATCAATCTTGGTCTCGCCGGACCAGCCCTGCAGTTCAACAATATTAAAGATTATCAGGACACTATTTCCAGCAGTTTTGTTACCTGTGGCATGAGCAACAAAAAACAGATTTGTATGCTTCTTGATCTACCTGAAGAGACCACGGACAAGGAAATCGTTCGCCACCTTAAGGACACTTATCAAAATCCGCTGGCACCGAATATGGTTAACAGCGCCGCACATAAAGAAAACATCCTCAAGGGAGACGATATTGATCTCGCCCAGTTTCCCGCGCCTATCTGGCACGAGTTAGATGGTGGCCGTTACCTGAACACCTTTTGCGGCGTTATTACCAAAGATCATCATACCGGCCGTGAAAACATTGGTTTATACAGGGGCCAGGTTGTTGATAAGAATCGAATAGCAAAAGTTATGATGGCAACACAAGGTGGTGGCGGTCATCTAACCGGTTACAAAGACAAGCGCGAGAAAATGCCGATTGCTATTGCTTACGGTGCGCATGATGTTGTCCCTTTCTGTGCCGGCAGCCCATTCCCGCGACATATTTGTGAGTGGGACATGATGGGTGCAATCCTGGGCAAGCCAATTGACCTGGTAAAATGCGAGACTGTTGATCTGGTCGTACCCGCTGGTGCAGAAGTCGTCATTGAAGGTTTTATGGATCCTGATCCAAAGAACTTCGCCATGGAAGGACCTTTCGGTGAGTACCCCGGTTATTATGGTGGCACACCTTCGCCGAAACCAACGATGGAAGTGACCTGCATTACCCATCGCAACAAACCCATTATGCGCGGCACTTTAGAAGGCTGTCGTCCAGGCTTTCCGTCAGAAGATTCAATCTTGTGTTCCTACAGCTGGTCGGCGATTTTCTGGAATATGCTTGAAAATGCCGGTGTCGTCGGTGTCACTGATATCTGGTGTCCGCATGTCTCTACTGGTACACATATTGTTGTTCAAATCCGCAAACAATACCGAGGCCATGCTCAACAGGTCGCCATGGCACTGTGGGGAACCAGCGCCGCGCAATGGTTTTTTAAACACGTGCTGGTCGTTGAAGAAGATATTGATATTCGCGATCCGCTTGCACTCGAATGGGCCATTGCCTTTCGCGTTAATGCGGGCATGGACCAGGTCATGATGATTGGACCCACCTTTGGCTCACCGCTCGATCCCTCAGTATCACATGAAGTCCTTGACGTCCCGCGTTATCGTACTGGCAAGTGGACGCGCGTACTAGTTGATGCAACACGAAACTGGGAGTTAGCCAAAAACCCGGACTGGAACAGTCAGAGTTTTCCACCTGTCGGCAAACTGGAACCTGAACTGGAAAAGAAAGTACGAGAACGCTGGCAGGAATACGGTATTGGCATTCCCTATCTGGATGAAGACAAGCGTCTGCAATTAACATTGGAAAATTTAAAGGACGTACTGCCTTTTATTTAGGGAGCCTCTGATTAAGTCCAATTATTCAATAAACCGTCATTCTGGTGAATACCAGCATGACGACGAAGGTACTTGATCAGAGCTTCCTTAGCTAAGCCAACAATAAAAAAGAACTAGAATTATGAATTTTGCAGAACGAAAACTTATCGATCTTCAATCCTATATCGATTACCTGCAACAACAAGATCATCTCATCGTCGTCAAAACAGAAGTAGACCCCCTGTTTGAACTGGCAGGCATAGCGAAAAAATTTGAAGGCGGCAAGGCCGTACTGTTCGAAAAAGTTAAAGGCAGCGATTTCCCATTACTAATAGGTCTTTATTGGGACCGCGATATGATTGCGCAATTTTTCGAAACAAGTAGTGAACAACTACCCTTCGTCCTGAAAGACGAAATACGCTCATGGCAAAAAAGCCCGATGGAGCCTGTCACCAGTAAATCGGGACCAGCCAATGAAGTGATAGAAACTGAAGTTGATTTAAGCAAATTGCCCATCCCCCAGCATGCGGAAGCCGACGGCGGCCGTTACCTGACATCAAGTGTTGTCATCGCTAAAGATCCCGATACTGGTATACGCAACGTATCCGTCCACAGGATGATGTTGACGGGCAAAGATCGTATGACCATTCAATTAGAGGAATATGGTCACCTGATGGATTACTACAAACGCGCTGAAGCCAAAGGCCAGGCACTCGAATTAACGGTAAGTAACGGCGTCGACTTTGCGGTTTGTATGGCGGGAGCTGCACCCGCATCAGCCTCACCCATTGACACCGACGAACTCGGAATAGCAAGTCAAATTCGCGGAAAGCCTGTGGAATTGATCTTAGCACAGACCGTAAACGTTGAAGCCATCGCCAATGCGCAATTTGTGATCGAAGGCAGTATCTTGCCCGAGGTTC
>WLWI01005926.1_pt1 | contig 10138 bp, 6 predicted proteins | sample 6701501 | NCBI WGS metagenome assembly WLWI01 (sample SAMN12718690, study PRJNA515312) | sponge metagenome | isolation source: marine sponge | host: Mycale hentscheli | place: New Zealand: South Island, Marlborough, Capsize Point | collected 2014-11-01
GTATAGTATATCGCAGTGAATAGTCAGAGGTCATGTGACTCGTGTATAGTATATCGCAGTGAATAGTCAGAGGTCATGTGACTCGTGTATAGTATATCGCAGTGAATAGTCAGAGGTCATGTGACTCATGTATAATAAATCACAGTGAATAGTCAAATCTTAATTAGTGAACGTGCACAGGAAAATCGGGCAAACTTGGCACCAGTCAAAAAAAAAAGTACTGTGCTCCATGGCAACTAGGTGTTAAGCTAGCTCTAAGATTTATATGTAGCAGTAGCTCCAACTGAGACACACAAGCTGACCACTTCAATCTACAGGATTCTTACACGTAAAACAACCTTTTCCCGGTGTTTACGTGCACCTCATTGTGCCAGATTTTCCTGTAGACGGTTACATTTGGTCAGAATGAGCTGGTTCATTATTGTCTGCCCATTATAAGTAATTTTTGTTGTTAGGTTAATTTTCGTAATTTAAGTAATGTCTGCCAGACAATTTAGCACTAAGCATTATCAGTCTGCTACAAGAAATATATAATACCCATACAGATACTGGGGATTTATAAAGATTCAGAATAAAGTGAAATGTCATCTGAAATTGCACCACATCTCTAACTGCTTTGTAATGAAACTCCACCTACAAGCAACTTTGTCACACCCTCGCTATTACATATGTACCTTACCTATGTAGATACATACCCATGCATACATATATACAAACATAATTCATTTACAACTAGTGATTTGGTATGAAGTTAGTAACATGATGAAGCTACCGAAATTCATTGTTGGAGGACCTGACAACTATCGTAAATATTATCATCACATAGAGAAGTCAGAATAGATTTCACGCAGGATTGCCCCTTACCAGTACACAATTCTGTGGTTCTCGTACGAGTCCAGTACTTCAATCTTGGGGAACAGTCTGTCCCATTTGGTACGGGATTCTACATCGTGAACGATGTCAGCAACTGCATAAGGTAGATGAAAATAGTTAAATGAATGCTGGTATGTACAATTACGGACATGATTCTGTCATTCTCGGCTGAAATAATTATAATTATAGCAAATTTTTTCGTTCTAACAGCCAATATTATTAATCAAAACTTAACCTAGAACGAGAAAATTTGCTATTATAATTATGGACATACCTATTAAAAGTGAACATATTTACCATGCCTATATAAATACAATGTATATATATATATATTAATATATGTATGTACGTATAATATATAGATTTTTTGGACAAACAGTTGAAAATTTTAACCGCTGAGTTTTACAGAATAAAAGCATGAGCAGAAACAGCAAAATTTTCCAAAGAATCAGAAGTATGCCTGCAATCTACAGTGCCATGTTAGTTGTCTAGTGAACCTGATAATTAAGACTCTCTAAACTGTAGTCATAATCGATATCTGGAGCGGTGCTGTAATGGTCTACCTGGAAACAACCTTGCCGCTCAAGAATGAACCACTGCAGCCTTAAAATGATGTTGAGTACTGCAAGCAAAAACTCACTCAGAGAGTTCCACCACCACTGCTCACTGCTATCGTCGTGAAAGATATTGCAGTCTTTGACATAGAATACGTGTACAGGACTTGCTCCCTTTCAAACATCTTGCCGCTAATTTTGTATTTTAAAACTTCTTTGAAACGTCTTGCAGCTAAGTTTGAATTTTAAAACTTTTTTTGAAACTTATTTCCAGCTTTGCTTAGCTAGCATTTAGGATTATTTCAACCCTTTACCTACTGTAAGTGCCACATGGTGTTTTACATAATCAACTGTTGCTGATACAATGCCTTAATCAAACCCCAAAATGCGCGTACGCCTACCTACTGTGTGTTCTTGATACCTGAACAGTAGCACACAGATCGCTATGAAATAAAGGCAATGATACTACTACAACAACCAGATAATCTAAAACAACTTGCCTGTTTCTGGAGTAATATCTTTGAAATTGATAAAACCCTGCAAAGTGGAGCAAGAGAGAAGTGAACGGGAAAAAAAGAAGAAAAAAAAGAAAAAGAATAATAAAAGGTAATTCTAGAGTGGAGCAAAAAGGGAAAAAAGAAAAAGGAAAAAAAATGGAACTAACGAAAGTAGTACTAATCAACATAAATTATATAACTAATTTTGTAGTTTGTATATTCTGACACTGCCATCTAATAAACAGTGCTTAACACAGCCACCGTGATTGTTTACACTTGCATGGAAAACTTAGTATTGCTCAAGAATCCTACAGCGTTTGACGAAAACTTCACAAATGTCATGCTCATTAAATAGAAGACCAATAAGTAGGCTACCAGACAGCATAATAAGCTTCAACTCGTGTATTCCAGGGGCGTACGAACCGGTCAGACCAGTCAGTCATAGCAATTACTCTATGGCTTCAGAGACTTATAATTTAGAACTATCAGGTATGCTAGACCTATTTTACTGATCACAAAGTTGATAAGTATCGCCAGCAGTGATATAGCACTATAGTTATAAGTATTTTTTTGTTATTGTTATTAAGTAGCTCTTCGATTTTAATTCCTGATTTATAGGCTTAAAAATGATAGTAAAATTATCCAGACCATAATAAAAGCATGCTTGAAGTGACGAATCAAAATAACCTTCCTATGCCCCTGTATTCATATAAGTGCCTTTAATGTGACATACAGATGAATGAATGAAAGGTTGGCAGCTAAGAAAGAGACACCTTACCATATGTACTATTGATATGTTTAATCACTCATTGCGTGTTCAATGTTTGATTGGTTCTCAGATCTTTCACCTGTATTTCCCGAGTGACACTAATTGAGGTGATTTCACTCACTCACCCACCAGAGTGGTAGCATCACCAGCGAAAAGTCTCTTTCTTAGCTGCCAATTTTTTATTCATTTGTCTGTGTGTCACCTTAAAGGCACTTACAAGAATCCAGGGGCATAGGAAGGTTATTTTGATCCTTCAATACTATCTAATTTAAAAAAGTCCCAATAGAACAATAATTGTTATTAATACACATGAGTAGGTGTGGTATGAGCGTGGCCATAATTTTGGGTGCTGTTAAACGTACGTAAGAAATCACCCTCATATGGAGTTGTCAAAGTCGGAAAGTTGGAAAAGTCTGGGTTACTTGTACGTCTACCTTACCCAAGCTGGTAATGAGGAGGAGGGGCTGCAAGAGAGGAATTGGATGCTCCACCATAACAACCTAATCACACCTACTTATTGCTACTACTTATTAAGATTAATTCAACAATTACTCTCTCCAAAGCATACCTTTATTAAGTGCACAGGATGGTCTGGATCTCGCTTCTGCCAAACCTCAATGTTGTCATCTTTCTTGACAAACTTCCAGCCCTCGTCCTGTGCAGATGACTTCTCGTCATGCAGGAGTCTCTGCATGTCTGAATACACACGGGGTTGAGGGACAGTGAGGACACGTCCAGTCTAAGAGAGAACTCACCTTCATCAGTAAACGAGTTTACACTGTTGTTAGTTTCAGCAGTGGCCATAGTTCAGAACAATGGTTCTAGCTATTTTCTTCGATCAAGTGCGAGTAAATAGTTTAACGATGTACAACCCTTTACCTAGTTTGACCCAGACCCTTTATCTTTCGAATACCGTATTCCAATTACAGCACCGCTCAAATCTAGAACCAACCGGTGACAATATATTTTTTTCCGTTCTATTTATAAACCAATCCCATTTTTGAATTATTTTTTTCTGGTGCTTAGCTAAATAGGGTGGGCAAGTGGCCGTTGGATGTCTGATTGTTGGCTTCTACCACAGCAGGACTCAAGCAGGTTTCTTTAAAAGTTTTAGACGCCTTCAGGAACTGTAGTAATAAGCCATTCTGCACTTGTACGTTTTAATCGTCGACAGATCTGACTCTCGGTCACCGAGAAGTCAACTTCGCCCTAATTGCTAAGCTCCACTCTATTTTAAGAACCAGTCGATGTCAACAATTTATGTTTTGCTCCAATAATGGACCATTTCCAAATTTGAATTATTTTTTGGTGCTGTAATTAGAACAAATACGGTAACACTACTCAAACAGGTAAAGGATCATTGCCGTAAGGTACCAGCCCGACTCACTTCTATAATGGGACACGGCCTAAACTAATCCAGTTTACTTACTATACCAATGTTGTGTCATTGTATTGAAAAATTAAACCAAAAACAATACATGTCAAGTACACATTCAACGATATCGTCTCAGAGACAAAGTGTTGTGCTTCTTCCAATTGGCATAACGAGATCCTCCTCTGACTTTGGTGTGGAGATGACCCTTACCAAGTCCACGGTTCTTCCGTCCCGCGGCAGTCATCCCACGGAGCTCGCGATGCTTGTGCACAGCCTTGCAGAGCCAGTTGATACGAGCGTCCCTGCGGATAGCTTTGTGCTGGGGATCCACCAGGATCACCTCAAAGAACTTGTACGTGGAGTCCTGGCCCACCCAGTAAGAGTTGAGGACACGCAGGGCTCCGCAGTAGCGCCCAGCTCGTTCCTAAACACACACACAATTAATATCACAATAGAACAAATGAGTTCAAAATAACTCCTACGCTAAAAGATTGTCAGAGTTTGGCCTTGCTGTAATAAGACAGCATCAGTAAAACTCCATGCATGCCTCCATATTCTTGCTGGTTTTTTTTTCTGTTTGTTTTTAAGGGGATAACGAACATTTGGGTTTTAGTGAAAGCCCATCACAATTATGCATGACCATTTGAGCACTACATTAGCAAGACCACAGTGGCTCAAACCATTTAAAAGGATTCCTTCATCACCGTCGTTCTTCCCCATATTACAAATACAAAGTGAAAATATTATCTTTCAAATCTTCTCTAAAACCAAAGGAAAAAAGACTGTTGTCTGCCAGAAAGATAAAAAATATATATATATATATACCACTATAAAAACCCACAGCACGCAAATTGAAAGCCTACAAAAAAGCCCCACATGAAGGATTTCTTTCTCATTCAACATCAAAGGTATACTAAACCTAAATATCAGAATAGTCTTATCCAGACTTTGTGAATGTGTAGTTGGTAGCAATGCTACTTAAAGAAAAGCCTCAGTGCCACTCTCTTGTAGGACAGGGTTGAGTAAGCAAACAGAAACCAATGGCAGATCATCCCTAATCAAATAGATAGCAGAATATTTCGGTCCTTATAAGTAACTCATTAAGGTATTAAATATGTATGAAAACACCAATTGCAGTCTACAATATTTGTGCTACACGATGATCGGTTATGACTCCTAAAGCAAGTACAGCAGCCATTTATATTTCACTCTTCAAAGAGTACATTATCTGAAGACGCACATCCAAGCTTGGACAGAGTGATGACTGCCATAAATAAGTCTTTACTAGCAATTTCGTATTAGGGTATCTATTTCTTTTACGTGTATGTGCATTCTGTCTCAGCTCATGGAATGAAGTCAGTGTACTTTATTTACTCCAAACTATTTAGATCAATCAAACTCCACATTTCCCAATTGTAATATATCAGTTATGTAGTTCTAATAAACCCTCCCATCCATCCACCCACTCACTCAAACAGTATTTCTCTACTATGTACTGGAAACGCACTGACGAGGGCTACTAACATCACCAACCAGATGCTTCTATTAGCTAGAATAACACCGATGCAGTTGCAGCCATGTTAACATGGGAATGTACGTAGGTAGCATTGAAAGCTATCAAAAAACACAGTAACTCTAGAACGCCCAATAAGAGCCCAATGGACTAACCTACATTGCCATAGTGACTCTCAAATGAGGGCATCTGTAGTTCAATAGCTTATGAACAATTGTTTACAGGAGCATCATACACTCACCCTAACCAAGGTTAGATAAAGAAATGGTTTGTCATTGGACTGCATAGCCAGCGCATTCAATTTCAACTGTAAAAACATTTTTCTTGTCAACCATTCCATTCAATGCGTATCAAATTACACATGTAATATTAAAAAGACTCATTGGTGGGTGGGGAAAGTCCCAGTGATTCCCTCCACCCTCCCCCTGCATCAAACACTGTAACAGTGCAACAGCTATTGCATGTTGTGCACAAGATAAACTACACTACCTTACCACTATACAATTAAAAAAAAATCACCCTCTTTACAAGGTCAAACCCTCAATCATGATTCTACTCAACCGTCATCACACTAATTACACAGAACACATCAAATATGCATTCCTACAACCATTCGTCATAAATGAGAAACAAACTTTCCACCCTTTACCAACCCATTCTCACCTCAGCCACCGAGCGCAAGCTCCTCTGAAACTTCAACTGGGTGACACCTTGGTTGGTGGGCTTGCCCATCTGATGACCCTTGTGTACTTTCCTCTTCCTGCCACCTCTGCGCACACGAATGCGATAGATGACATATCCTTGCTTGGCTTTATAACCAAGACGTCTGGCTTTATCAGGTCTGGTAGGACGAGAGGCTCTATGAACAGCATTCAACTGACGAAACTGCCAACAACGAACTCGCAGCAGGAACCTAAGTAGGTCAGACTGCTTCTTGCGCCACAGCTCTTCTAAATACTTGTATGCCCCCATTTCTTCTGGTCCACCCTGCGGCACACCATATGCATAAAGCCTAACAGGACTTTCCTACGGCAATTACTCATGCAAAGCCAGAAAAAAAGCAAAATAATTAAACTTAATGCATTGTTGCGTAACCCAAACTAGTGATTCTACAACAGTACCACAACTACAAGAGGATTAAAATCAACTACCCCTCACCTTCTTCCTTGCGTCCTCGTGTTCTTTCCAAAGAGAAAGCCCACGCGCGCACTTACGCGATATTATGGGTGTGGCTCAAATATTTCCGGTTTTGATAATTAAATTCATTTGTCAAGCGCGAGTATAAAATAACGAGTCTCTACGGCATACTTCATTTCCGCTTGTTAGCAGTTGTAAACTTCCGTGCTAAAGTCAATCCACTTCGTCTTCAAGTCTTGGTGCATCATGGATGACTCCTTTTTCGATGAGTACGACTACTACAACTTCGGTACCGTGTTCGACAAAATGACTAGGACCGGAGGTGGTGGACACTCCAGATCAAAAGCAAAAGATAAGAAGCAGAGCCTGAGATACTCTCCATCCGGCAACGTGAGGCACGTCGTTACTAAGCTTCAGAACTCTGAAAAGAAGCAGAAGAAATCTCGTCTCAGACTGAACAGTATTTAGTGAGACTCGTTGGAGCTGTGCGGACCGCCCTATGGTTTACAAAATATAATCTCAAGAAGGACAGTCAAAAATTAAAAAAAGTTGCACCAGCTATTCATTCAGACAGCTTTTGTTATGTGTAGCAATCGTTTGTTGCTATGTTTTTTGTGATAATCTAGCTGAGTTTGAGGAGCCATTTTTTTCTTCACTTAGATCACTACATCCCATAAGTGTTCCTACATCGCTCTGTACAGTACAGTCACATTTATTATTGGCATTTATTTTTTTGTCAAATTGTTTACTCGCAAGATGTATTATCAGTTGATCTACCTCTATCCGAGAATGTGGTAAACATGGTTATGGGTCGGTAGATCCGCGGCTACCGTGTATTGATGCTAATTACTCATGAATCAACAGCAGAAAACACGCGCGTTACAAAAAAAAAATGTCCCAGGGTTCGTGTGGTAAAGGGTGGATATTAATAACCTCGAAACGAAATAGATGGACAAGGTGGCGTTTAATAATCCTAGTGATTCCACTAATATTGAGCCCTCTTCTAGAGGTGCGATGGTCTACAGAGAAGAAGAGGCCTATTATTTGGCTAATTTTAAGGCGATTTTGGAAAATTGTATGCTCCCGTCTAATCCCGAGGCCCACGTGATCAGCGTGGATGACGCAAACTTGGTTGGAGAGTTTCTTCTGCTCGACGGTTAGGTTACGTCAGTATTCGTGAGTTTCGTGCAGTTGTGCAACGAGCGAGCCAGTGATAAGATGACTTAGCTGGTTGTACATGCTGGATCATGAGTTGATGTAATGTTCATTCATTGCGTTTCCATAGCAACAGTCATTATTCAGCCTATGAATACTATAAATTACCACAATGCAGGTTATGTCATGCTGCATAGTTGTTGGGAGTTTTGCCAGTCTATTTTTTTTTTAGGCTCTCTCATTCTTTCACTGTTAGCCCTTGTTTCATGGTCCTGTCTCTACCCATTTTACTTTACGTATACAGTAGTACCCTCATAGTGTTCTGCCACAGTGTGATCTGTCAGTACATCTTAGGCTCGGGTGTTTAATGTTTCGTCACTGGTACCCCTTGTATTATGGCCATATAATTTTCACCTCGTTTGCTCAAGTTATACAGTATCGCTTGTGGTTTTTCAGTGTTTTTAGGCTCACATGCATTGTTTTTGTCACTGGTAGCCCATCATGGCCCTATTCTCCATCCCATTTACTTTAGTTATAGTATCCCTTTGGGTGAACAGTAATATTTGGGCCTCAATAAATGGAAGAGCAAAGTATATGTGTGTCATGATTTGGTTATGCTGATTTAGCTGATTGTGTTTTGCGTAAGCTGCAATTAATCGAAGTAATTTATGAGGATGTATGTATGGACGTAGTGCCCTGTCAGCAGCTCTACGTCAGACTGTTCCTCCGCAAGCATCACTGGCACAGGTCATCTAAACTTTCCTACTCTGAGATAGCTGGCAATCTCAGTCCTATTCTCTCAGAATTATGCCGGCAAGGTCTTCTAATTAACGGTATTCATGATAAACAAAAGATATAGGATTCATTCATTCCGAGCATACTGAGTTTAGGTTATTTATATGGAAAAATGTGAAAATGTGTTATTCATTTGTATCACAGATGTAAGGTTTATTGCTCAATGTAATTTTGTAATCATGCTGGAAAAATAAACAAGTGGGTTGGGAGGAGGGGGAGGGGGGGGGGGGAGGTTGGAGAATTTATTAGTGAATTGCTCCACTTTGCATCGATTTGTATGTTGTTGAAGAACCAAAATGATATTTTTTCATAAGGACATTTTTCAATATATCCATTCCTCTTACAGAGAAGGCTCTACAAGACCCTTCTGCCGTGCTGGACCTTCTTCAAACACAAGAGTTGAAGCGACTGTGCCAACATTTTCACATGCCTTCATCGGTCACTGGCAGCAGCAAGGCCAAAATGGTGGAGGCCATCTTTAAGGAGGACCGCCAGCACCGCCCACTCTTTGGCAAGAGCCAGATCTTGGCTGCCGTAGTCAACAAGTGAGTTCATATAGTAACAAATTAGTTTGAGAGGTTACACAGGCTTGGAGGTTGGGTTGATTTATGGGTCGGTGTGAAAGCCATACAAAAGGGTTAGAGTTCAGAAGTCATGAATTGATTAAGACATGATGTAATGTTGATGTAATTGTGTTGTACAATAAATAATTGAGCTTGTTATATAATTAGCTCAGTGTTTTCCACACTGCAATCAGGTTGTGGAGTAGAAACACTCACTGACTGGTAGAAACCTTTGTGGAGTAGATTACACACGGGAGAGAGGACTTGTGCATGACTGTTGGATTGTGCAACTATTGTTGACATGCACTACATGCTTGCAGTTGTACAACTGCTTTGTGTTTATGTGTGTTCATATGTGTGTGTGCGTGCAGCTGTACAATTGTGCTTTGTGTGTGTGTGTGTGTGTGTTTACCAGTTATAGGCTCTCAACTAAGCATCCAATCTTGTTGAGTTACCTGTCAAAATATTCACCAGGTGCCAAGCTTCTTGTAATGAAACAGTTTGCTCTGCTAAGCACACATTGACCAGGCATGAGTGTGCACTATTTGTACATATACTTTACAGAAAGTAGCAGCAACAGATTTGGTTACTAAATAATTGCTAATACACATGACCTATTATTTAATAGTTTGGTATGTGTGTGTGCTTGTGTAATTTCTTATAGTTTCATGTATTATGTCACTAATATTATCACAAATTATGCAAAAACGATTCATGACTGAACCTAGGCTGGCCGAGTAAACTGAGACTAATTGTGATAGTGTGTTCACAGCATGCATGGAACAAGATTGATACTGTATGCCCTCCATGCATGCATGCCAAGGGTTCTACTGAGGCTTGACTTGGATCTCAAAGTTGTAACATACGATGTAGAAGCGAGTTTGTCTTTTAGAGATAACAACAGCAG
>WLWI01005929.1_pt1 | contig 10133 bp, 8 predicted proteins | sample 6701501 | NCBI WGS metagenome assembly WLWI01 (sample SAMN12718690, study PRJNA515312) | sponge metagenome | isolation source: marine sponge | host: Mycale hentscheli | place: New Zealand: South Island, Marlborough, Capsize Point | collected 2014-11-01
CAACATGAAATACATATGTAGCTCATAGCTATTAAGCAGAACATTCTCTTACTAGACTCTATAGCCATTTTTGTGGCCACATGAAGTGGAGTAGTAGTTAGGTCACAAAGGTCATTACAATTGGCACCTCTTTGAATCAGTAAGCATATAATATTGACTTTCACCCGATGATTAATTTTAAGCTCTTGCACAGCCTTAATTGAAGACGTCTTTCCACTAGGGTTAACCCCAGCATCTAGAAGAAGCACAATATACTTGTAGTCTTGCCCTAGCTTGGATGATATAAACTGAGTAATATCAACTTCCTTGACCATAGAATCCGTCAGAAGCTTCAAAATCAACTCGAAACCACTGAAAGAATCGTTTTTTACCAGCTGCTGCAAAATTTCCACATGGTGGTTCGGCCACTTCGCACCCTTGTTAAGATAGTATGCTAAAAAATGAGTATTATTAGCACGTAGAGCTGCTTGGCACATAGCATTAGCATCGATGTTACCACACTTGCTCTCGATCAATTTCAATGTGTCTATTTTGTCATTTGATAAGTTTTCGATGGCACAAACTAGCACCCGGTGGTCAACACGTGCTCCTAAGAGAATGAGCTGTGATATCATTGTGTCACTGGGGACTTCCTTCATGCACAATAAATCTTTCATGCTGAGGGCAGAGTAGTTGATGCCCTTTTTGTCTCCCCATAAGCCCCACAAAAATTTGAATACTTCAGGACTGCAATCTTTCTTGATGAGCTCCTGAAGAAGCTGCAAGCATTTATGTTTGTTGAGTTCTAGGCATTCTTCAGATACGGCATTGATCATATCACCTACGTATATGCAGCAAAAAAACAAAAACAAAATACAATAAAACGTTAATAAAATATCAGAGGTTAAAAACTATTACAAGATCATAAATAATTGAATAATACTGTGACACTTTGATTTACCATTCTTTGATGCCATTAGCAGAGCTTCAGCTAGATTGCTCATCTTTGAATCAAAACTGTAAGCAGTTCTATATGCAGACACTACATAGTAATTGTCCAGAATTGGGCCAGACAACTTAAAGGTTTCATTAGCCACTCCTTTCTTCAATGCCTCACCAGAATAAATGAAACCCTGCACCAAAACATATTATATATACTTGTAAATATATGTGTACTATAAATCCAATATGGAAGATCATCATGTGCATAAATGGAAGTGCCTATTGATGGCACATAGAGCACTTACTTTTGCACAAAATGACCTAACAAATATGCACTAGTTCTGACTTGTCAATTGGATTAGACATTTGAAATATTGTAATTGATTCTACTTTGTGGTGTCAAACAGTTGCAGCTAAGCGTTCATCTCAGCGATGTACCAATTTTTTCCCACACTACTGATAAATATGAACAGCTGGCAAGTACCATTACTTGATTCAAAATGCTATACACCAGAAAAACATTGCATGAATGATGCAATAGAAAGTGCCCCTCTAGCAACATAATGAAAATAGGCTACTGTATTTTTAACAGCTCTAGAAGTTCAATGACGGAATGAATATTGCAGTGCTAACATGAAATCCTAACATATATTCTATAATACATTCCAGATGAATACTATAGCTATACACTTATAACACAATATATATACATACATACATATATATATATATATATATATATATATATATATATATATATATATATATATATATATACATATATATATATATATATATATATATATATATATATATATATATATATATATATACATACACAATCCACTATATCAACTTACTTTACTATCAGTTGGAGAGAGAGTGATCATATATACAGAGTGTATATGGGCTATTTCATATTGCGCCTTTTTAATGTAGAGCTGAGCAAGATTTTTATGAATTGTAAAAGTATGATGGTTCGAATTCAGCTTTTCAGAAAGTTGTAATGCTGTGCTATAGCATTGTATGGCAGCACCGATTAAATTCAAACGAGTGAAACGTTCTGCTTCTTTCAAAAGTTCCTCAATGTGGATCTATGGACATAATAACAGAATGAGAATACCAAGTATTAGAGTAATAAAGTAACAAGTAATGTCATGTATAAATTTAAATATTTAAATTGCTATCAAATCTAATTGTAACATATTGGGCCCAAACTCTACTATTTTATTAATCTTTGAATTAAGAGTAGTCAGACAAACATGTCCAATAAATTCACACTAAATCATATACACAAAAACAATCACCAGTATTATCATTGTAAGCTAACTCCAGGTGGTTCATCAATTACTTGCAGTGACTGCTTTTTTTTAGTTTGTTATGTTTATACATGTAAATATCACGGCTATATCACATAGAAAATTCTAACCATTCTATTTACCTGTGAACGTATTATATCCCATGGAAACATAAACGAAGAATTAACATTGTTCATAAACGTCTCACTCTCAATCATCTCATACAATGATTTATCGGCAAAACGAATGTACCTCCTTGGATGAGGTCGAGCACCATTCTTTATAAACACACGTACAATGTTTTTTTCATTGGATTGCATAGCTTCGCTGCACACTTCATCCAGACATTTCTGGTAAGACTGAGATTTGTTGCAGTGTTGAATGACATATTCAAGCAATTCTATGTCTTCTTCACTGTAGTCCTCTAGAACATGATAGGCCTTGATTATATGAGACTCGTCAACTTTCATTCCGCACTTGATTAACTTCGTAAGGAGATCCGATTGGGATGTGATACGACAGACTGAGTCAAATTTGAGTCCAGAGGCATCATGGTGGATAGGTGTTGGATCCAGTGGTAGGTCCAAAAGAAGGAACTCAAGAATAGGCTCTGTTAACTGGTGCTTTTCCACAATATTTGGGAGAACTTGCATGTAGAATTCCTTATTTGTGGATTCTATGCCGATCCTTGGAATGACTTCAGAACAATCTGTAATTTACAAGTTTAAATGGGGTTTGACTTTATTTCATTGATTACTTCCTGCATTATTAATTACAGGAAAATTCCACTTTTAATGACAAAATTTCCAATCAATAATCACCATCAAACTAGTAGTTAGTTGATAAATTGATAGCCGCATCACAGTAATGATTACACTATTCTAGATAAGGATTAAGCTTGAAAGAATATGTACCAGCACACTGAAGCTTTAACTGCTTTATAATAAACGAGTTCCACAATTATATGTAACTAGCAAGTACCCCACCACATAGTGGCGCTTGACGTATTGCAAAGTAAGAATCATTCTCTACCATTAGTTAAGGTTACATACGTTTCCCTCTCCTACTCTCTTTTTTCTGAACTATCTGAGCTTTTCTTCTATCCCACCATTCCTATCTTCAGCTCTTCTTCTTGAGTCATGGCGCCCCCTTTTCCTTTGTCTATCTCTCCTGCATTTCTGTCCGACTTTGAGAAACTTTTGTCTTCTAATTTGCACTTTAGCAAACCAACCCCCGCCTTTTCTCGTCTATTCCACCTGCTTTTTAGCTATAATTAATCGCTCGCCTTTTTGCCTTCTCTTCCCTTCCATTTTAAACCTACACCGCCTTACCTCGCCGAATCCATCCGCTTTTTAGTTACAATTAACCTCCTTTTACCTTCTCTTCCTTACTTTTGCCTTCCTTTTTGATACCTACGCTGCCTTCCATTGTCTCTTTTGCACCCGCTTTTTAGAAATAACCGGCACATTCTACTGAATGTGACGGCACGTTCTACTGAATGTGACGACACTTTACCCAAGGCAAAGAGACAATGCTTTACCAAACCGTACCAAGCTCATGAATTATTCATGAATACACACACCGCCGCCGTCGTCGTCGTTACTGACACACAAGCGTATTATTATATAGATGATGTAATTTAAGTTGTAAAGTAATTTTAATGTTTTGTCGGCTGAGGACAGAGTATATTTTGATCATTATATTAAAATTAAACCACAACACAAAAATAAGCAGACTCAATTATCAAGAAGTAAAGCTTGACTCAAAATATTAACAACAGTTGTACTTAAATTTCAACCAAAATCCTAAATTTGACCACTAAAACTTACCATTATTCACAGATACCACGACTGCTTTGCAAAACACATCAACATCTGCCTTAAGTTCATGGCACTTTAAGTAATCCTTCACCACATCCTCGTATGTTCCAATGTCATCTGATAGGAACAGCTCCAACGATGCCAACAAAATTTCAGCTCGGTGGTAGTAGCCCAAAAGATTCTGAGGATCCAATTGAATGGCCTGAGTGCAATACTCAAATGCTTCACTATAATCTCCCATGCTGTGACGAGTTTGAGCACAACTGATCTTGAGTGTAGCAATTTCTTCAGTCTTGTTGTGCCTTTCACAGATATTGATGGCTGCCTTATATTTTGTCAAAGCTTCGTGGTAAGTACCGCTCTGTAGGCAAATGTCTCCACTCTTTCTGTGATCTGCTATAATCTACAATATTAAACACATTAATTATGTAATGGTGTTATATTTATCAGTGATGAGTGAGTAAAGCGAGATACTATAAGCATTGTCCAAACAAATATATACTGTATGTGTGTGTGTGTGTCTGGACATACACATGACATTAGTATAGTGCATGTGACAGAGTACTGATATTGATGTCAATTAGGTAATGACTTTTGAGCCTCTCAGCTTGAAGAAGACATAAACTTAAACACTTGTTTTAGGGAACTTGACTTTAGAGTGATATACCATCAAAAGAGAGTAATGTCTACTTCAGAATGCCATCAAAAGGGAACACACCTTCAACTTTATTGTGCTTCTAAACTGAGAGTATTTTAAAACTAGAAAAATCAGTCTTGGGTTAAAGATAAATTTGCAGTGAAAGGTTAACTTTCCTGACATATCAAGTCATAATGTTGGTTCAATTACAACTAGGCTGATTCACTCGGCATTTCACTCGGAGTTTATGCACAAGTACATCTGAATAAAACCAATATAAAGGACAGTCCATCTTTTAGATAATACCCCAGTCATATACCACACTTCCTACATGTCTTACTTCATTAATTTCCCTTGTGATTACTTCCAAAAATGTGGTTTTATTTGTCGCCTCACAGAGCTTTTGAGCTTTCAAGAAAATTTTTTCTTTGCATTCTGATAGCAGAAAATTAAAGAGTTGGACACAGCTCTGGGGTAAATCTTCTGAAGCCTTCTCCAAACACAAAGGAGTTATTAAGAGTCCATTCTCCACCAGTTTTTCATATAGTTCTGTTTCAAATATTTCCTTGTCCAGTATACAAGATGCCTCTACACTGGAGGCATCAAAGTGTTGAATATGAGAGTGTTCAGGTGTCATTTCCTTCAGAAGGCAATGCAAGTGTACAGAAGAAGTATCTGGTGATGACATCAATTGCTTGATTATCTTTGTGCCAGTCTGTAAACTTGCATGCTCTTCAGTTAGAATTGGCAAAACTGAAATTTGTCCTATAAAACAACAAATTATACTGTCATCTAACTTAGTATGCAAATATTGTTGACAACAAAAGACATAAGGTATTCCACTACATTTAATAATTCATCCACCTGAACATTTGAAAACAAAGATTAACAACACAAAGTGATCAAAATAAAATTTTAACCTAAGAAAGTGTAACTTGTTAAGTTTACATGGTTTAAACCAAATTACACCACTTAAAACATAAGTTGAAAAGCCAGCATATTAAAGACATTGAATGCTTGAGACTTGATATAATGTTTGTTAGCTGCCACATGTAAACACTATGGCAGGATAGTTCTGAACTTTCACTTGCATGTACACTTCTACATTCATGAATCAGAACATAAATGTCGTTAATAACAAGACAGTCATTTACTTATATTTCCCATTGTTGATATTTGTACATTGGTTCTGTGTTTCTAAAATGTCAAGCATAATTGATTACAACAACCAAATATCTACAAATTAGTGTAGTAACAAACATTAGCTACAGTAGAGGTCTGCGAAAAATAACATTAATAGTATGAAAAACTTAGCTATATACATAATATTGAAAAACGAATACGCAAGAAGTCATTTCCGCTAAAATGTGCTGGTATAATAAATGTTCATGGTAAGAAATCAATAAAAGCTATAGTTTGTTAATTAAAGTGGTTTAAAATACTCATCAGAATGTGTTAGTGCTTACTCAATTGTTAAATTTGTATTAGCAAGTGTTGGGTCTGACTGAGACATTACATACATCAATAAAATTATGTCCTCATATTATACTGCTACAATACTGGCTAAATCGAAGTAATTAAAAATAATAATAAACTCTCATTTTTCTTCGCCTACATACCAATTTTTGTGGCTTCAAAAATAGCCAAACAGATAGCTTCAATGTTTTCTGGATCCAATTCAAAAGACTTGACGTAGTCATTCAATATCTGGGATGAATCCACATTCAAACTTTGTATCAATCTATTCACTGCTTCACTACTTGTTTCTGCTTGCAGCAGTCTTTGTAAACAGGATGCTCGTTTCAAGTAGGCCTACGAAGTGTATAAAAATACAATAGTATAAGTTTATGTATGACGAAAATCACAGAAATTCAACTGATGGCAAACAAAACTTTCCAAGATATTATAGTGGAGTAGGAAAAAAAAAATTAGAGTAAACACAAAGGATGAATGAAAACTACCGATATGTATTAGATAACCCTGTAAAGAATTAGTCACTAGAGGAATTCATGTATAGCTTCATTCACATTCTCAATACGAACCACGAGCTAAACAGATCTCACAGTGAGCTACAACTTACAACACAATATAGGTCACCTTAGGCGGGGAGAACCCTGGGATTCTCCCTAGTCATAAAAAAACCCATTTCGTATTAATGCCATATAGGGCTTTTTCAATAAGGCAGGAAAACCCTGGGATTCTCCCTTGTCTTAAAATACCCAACTTTTGTTTTACCACCATATACGAACATCAAGCATAAGTGGGAAGAACCCAGGTATTTTCCCATGTTATAAAACACACACTAATGCTAAGGACTACAATAAGGCGGGGAGAACCCTGGGATTCTCCCTAGTCATAAAAAAACCCATTTTGTATTAATGCCATATAGGGCTTTTTCAATAAGGCAGGAAAACCCTGGGATTCTCCCTTGTCTTAAAATACCCAACTTTTGTTTTACCACCATATACGAACATCAACCATAAGTGGGAAGAACCCAGGTATTTTCCCTTGTCATAAAACACACACTAATGCTAAGGACTGCTGTGTATCATAGTGCTTAGAAAGGCTTGAATTGTCTTGCTAAATATAAACCTCTGAATAGTGACCACATTGAGGACGGGACTTTCGGTCTTTTCTCAGAAGTTGGTCCTTTCTAAGAAAATGTCATTATTTGTGATAAAGAGTTAGGAAAAATTGAATTAGAAATACATTCATCAATTGATGATTGTCTTATTGTGGTTATCTGAATGGTGTCCTGATGACAAGCATCTTACAAGAAATTTTTTCTTCTGAAGTCTCAATTGCCTTCTTGTGGCTACTGGTAGCTAACTTGGCTATTTCTCCACCACATTTATCTACTTTGATAAGGATGTGCTGCCACTGGAGATGCAATTTTATGTAAAAAAAAACTTTCCAGACTAAGGGGATGATTTGAGGTATTAGCAACAAACCACACCAGTCTTTATTTTGGTAGCAAGCCAGGTGATTTTTCCTACTGTCCTGTGGATATTATTTCCTGCACTTTTTGTTCAGATGAAGATTAAATAGAAGCATTAGTCCCAGACAAAATTGGATAATGTAGACGTTGTAGTATGCTATTTTTTATTAGCTTATGCGTGACCGCAATCTCTCAAATATTCTATAGGTATGGTCTTTGATTGCTTGTAGAGGGACGAATGTATTTATTTTGAGCTAGATGGGACCAAGAAATTGGTTGCTGGTCGGAAATAAGAGGTGGTTGCTTCTTGGAGGTTCTAAATGCACTATATTTTTTGTAGTTGCAATCGGGGGCGCATGATTTGGTCTCTCCAGAGAGGTCGGTCGCTTCTCGGAGAGGTCGTTAATAGAAGTTGCACTGTATAGCTTATAGCACCTAGTGATAAGATATGCTTCAGCAGAAATGGCGAGCTAGCCGGCAAAATAATTACAGCAACAAGGTAAACTTTTAATCCTAAATTTGATAATAGCTTTTATACATACTTGCATTTATTTAGTTGACCTGAAGATGTTCTAGCTCCTGTTCAGTTGTAGTCAAGAAATATGGAATTATTTTCTTGCTTCAATTTTCCTGTGTACTAACAGTTTCTGTTATTCTGACTACCTAAATGACTAGTAGCTACTCAAAATGAACTTGGGTACTAAAAAAAAAAGCTGCCTAATTTTAAAAGCCATATGGTAAAGGGTTCTACACCATACTAACCGCTCATTGTAACTTTTTGCGACTTGAAAACAAAAGCATTTTAAAGGAATTTATGTATATTTTTAGCCTAACCCTAAACAATGTAATACTTACATTGTATTATCTTCATGATTTGACTATAATAATTATTTCAGCCGAGAATGACTGAATGATTTGACTATTTGATAAAGTTAAAACAATACTGTAACGTAAGGCGCATAGCTATGACCAACAGGGCATTAGTGCATTAGGTAATTACAATTACCAACTTACATTAGAAACCATTGCAGGGTCTGGGTTATGTGATAGTGAAGTGTTAGCATACTGGTAGCCATAATAGAACCAGCAGCTGCTTTCTCCATGCTCATTAAGTTCATCTGAATCAGCTTCTCCGAGACGAAGGCATGCCAGAGCTGCTCTGATGAGAGCACGAGTCTTGTCAGTTGCCAGGAGAGGGTGGGTATCCACCATATTAATGGCATGCTCATACTTCCACAAAGAATCATAAAAGTCTCCTTTTTCTAGGCTTTCATCTCCTTTCTCCATGATTGAAGAAAAAATATATTCCACATCCTATTGAGTTATAGCAAGTAGAAAGACAAAATAATATATCTATTGGCAAATATTGGAATATCTATGAAACCTCACCTCGGCACATGATAACTTTGTAACTTGGAGATTAGACCAAGGATAAATTTGTGACAGAGGAGCTGGGTCAGACCAAGTCAATATACTGAAGTCCATTGTGTTAAGAGAATTCTAAATAATACAATTAATACTGTTATTGATGTACTCCAATAGCAATAATTGGAAGCGAGCCATCACACTTGAACAAAAAAAGAGCTCACTATGAACCACTTGAGAGAAATCGAGCATCTATACTCTAAAGGTCATCAAATCCATATGTCTACCTCACCAGCTACCATAATGTGACGTATGTGCATCATATACATTTAAAATAAGTATACCCTTAATTGTGCCTTGCTTGCTTTACTCACTTACCAAAGAATAAGGAATACCTAGAAACTATCATGCCACCATATTTGTATGCTCTATTGAAATTCATCACTATTACTCGGCACTGCTAGGTCCACTGATTGATATTCATGACTTTGAACTTGATTCTGAGAAAATGATGAAGTCAAGCGAGAGAGACAAGTCATTCTTCAAGTACATGTCCAGATAGATTTATGCAGGGGCTTATTCTTACATTCTACTACTGATTGGAAACAGGAGGGAATTTATTTACCATATGATAATAAAGGCACAACTCTCACACTAACAATTAAGAAAATATCCCATCAACCTCCTCCTCGCCATCCACTATCAAGGCACCAAATCTACCAGCTAATATAACTTAGCCACGCTAGATTAAAACCTTCAGAGCTACAAAACGAGATTTCCAACGAACAAAACATAGCCTTCATCCTCTTACCTACTACGCCAGCCACACTGCCATCAGCAGCACTCTGAACTAGACTCCGCCCTTAACTAAATCGGGTTTGTTTGGGAGCCGCTCTTTTATATATGCGGTATACAAAAAAATTTCCCTTTGTGCTTAAAAATTCCCCAGGTAAACCACCTAAGGGCGATTCCCCTTACGTAATTTTCCCCTGGCGCGCGCAAGAAGAGGGTGAGTATATAACGTCAAGTGTGCGGTGTAAGATGTCGTATCTTGGGAGAGGACGTATCTTGAAAAATAACACTAGTAATGCTAGTCGTGGCAAGACCCTTTACCAACCATTAATTGGAGTCTGGCATATATAATGGAATGATTT
>WLWI01005933.1_pt1 | contig 10131 bp, 9 predicted proteins | sample 6701501 | NCBI WGS metagenome assembly WLWI01 (sample SAMN12718690, study PRJNA515312) | sponge metagenome | isolation source: marine sponge | host: Mycale hentscheli | place: New Zealand: South Island, Marlborough, Capsize Point | collected 2014-11-01
TTGAGCTAGAGTCGAAATAGCTTCTCTAAAGACCCAACGACCTATATCAATTATTTTTCGGGTTTCTTCTGCTATTGGTATGAATTCATCCGGGAATCGAATTCCACCATTTTTATTCCACCTTATAAGCGCTTCAAACCCCAATACCTTCGTGTCGTTTGGATTAATAATTGGTTGGAAGTGTAGTAGAAGTTCATCATTTTTTTCAGCGTCTCGAAGTTCTTGTTCCAGGCGCATGCGATCTGAAAATTGCCTTTGCATGTCATCCTCAAAAAAGCACATTTGGTTTCGGCCCAATTTCTTAGCTCGATACATGGCGATATCAGAGTACTTGAACAGCTCTTCTGCAGTCTGACCATTATCAGGATGAATTGCTATCCCGATACTTGCTGATGACTTGATTTCAGTTTTTGCAATCATGAAGGGTTTTTCAAGTGATTGAATAATTCTTCTTCCGACCAAACTAGCATGTTCTGATGACTCCAGGTTGGTCAGAGTAATTGCAAACTCATCTCCTCCAAGGCGTGCGAATAGTTCATTTCCTCGCAAACACTCCTTGATTCTGTTAACAACTTTTTTTAATAAAATATCGCCTACATTATGTCCGAGAGAGTCATTTATATTTTTGAAATTATCTAAATCAATCAGGAGTAGGGCAATTTTAAAACGATCACGTGAGTTGTTAGTAATACTCAATTTAAGTGATTCATCAAACAAATATCGATTGGCCAATCCGGTCAATGAATCGGATTCAGCGAGATGTTTTACTTTTTGGTAACTTTCATACAGTTCTTTCTCAAGTTCGAATCGGGTTTGTGCATGTAACACTGCTCTGCGTAGTTTCGTTGCAGTTATGTCAGATTTAATAATAAAATCCTGCGCACCTGCCCTCAGGCAGTTCAATGCAAGGTTTTCGTCCTCCGAAGAACTCATCATGACGATTGCAGTACTGGTATCTTTGGGTTCGTTACGTAGTTCGAGGATCATTTCAATACCATCACGTTGTGGCATACGATAATCAGATAGAACTATATCAAAAGGATTCTTTCTAAATAATTCAAGACCTTCATCAACCGTTAGTGCAGAGGTGATATTTACGTCCAGTTCACTTTTGTGAAGTGTACGAGAAATTAATTCACGATCGACCTGGTCATCGTCAACAATCAATACTTGCAAGACAATCTCCCTGTTTTCTCGATTCCGTGTTTGAGGCACATCGTATCAATATTGCCAGTTTCAAGAAGTAATATATAAAGTGTGTTATTCATTACCAAAAATCTCACGCAATCATCAGTGGTTCATTTTCATGTATCTTACTTTCATCGTTTCGTTTAACAATCGGCCACTTAATTGTGAATTCTGTGTTTCTAACGCCATCTGAACTAATAAATAAATCGCCTCTATAGTGATTTACAATACGCTTAATGATTGCCAATCCCATTCCACTCCCTTCAACATCATCTCTTGGTTTCAATGTTTGAAACATATCGACTACTTTAGATTGCATATTTGGAGGAATGCCGGGTCCATCATCAGTCACCGTAATTATGTAGTTATGATCTTGACTATTGAGTGATATTTGAATTTCACCATGACCCTTATCATGATGCTTTATTGCATTAGATAGTAAATTACGAATAACTATCTCCAGTGGTACTTTCGGAATCGAGAGTTCTATATCTGGTGAAACGCAGGTGAAATATCTCGATTTATCAATTAAATTATGTTGGTCATCTATTAGAGATTTTAAATTTACCGGTTCTTCTTCGTAGTCATAGCGATTCACTTTCGAATAGCTTAATAAATCTTCAAGTAATCTCCCCATTCTCTGGCTACGAGTCATTAACAAATTTAAGTGTTCCAGCGAGGGCTTCGGTAGAACGTCTCGACAGTCTTCTTCTATCCAGTTAGCAAGTTGTTGAATTGCATTGAGAGGAGACTTGAGGTCGTGAGATGCAATATAGGCAAACTGTTCCAAATCTGCATTACTTTTCTCCAGTTCCTTGTTCTGAAATTGCAAATTGGCCAATAATTCTTTTTCACTTTGGATGTTAGCGACATGATAGACAATATTTGAAACACTATTTTCATCGTCGATCACGACGGCGGCAGAAACTAAACCCCAAACCAGGCTGCCATCCTTATGAACGTATTGCCGTTCTGCGTGGGCAGAAGTCGATTCTCCACTAATCATTTTATCAATCAGCAAATAAGCAGGTGATCGATATTTCTCAGAGAGAATCATGATTGAGTGCTCACCAAGTAGCTCATCGCGTTCATAACCTAACCAGGAACAAAGAGCATTGTTGATTTCAACAAAACAACCGTTTCTATTAACAATTGCAAAACCCGCTGATGAAGAATGTATGGCGGTATTCAAAAAAGCTTCGCTTTGCGTGAGTTCCTTTTTGGTGTCATTTGCATACTTGATTGCTGACTTATTCAATCTCGTTAGAAGTAAAAACATTCCGAGCAGCAATGAATCAATGACAAGACCTCCAATTAGGATGATTTGTGGTTGACGGTCTATTTGTTGGCTTCTAAATAGTTCGGAAGATTGGATCTCAAATATCCAGTCCCTTCCGTACATCTCTATTGATTTTTGTATAGAATGCAGTGGAGTTGAATCATAGTCCTCAGAACCATGGTGAAGCTCGTCGTATAAAAACCCCTCACCATCTTGAATACTGAAGTTCACTAGTCGATTATTATTTTCCAGTGTCCCTTGCATGAGCTCCTCAATAATAAACGGCGCATACACTAACCCCACAAAATGTTCTCTTCGTGAATCAACATTATTTATCACTGCTAATTGATCGTAATAAGGCACATAAAACAGAAAACCAGGTGTCTTTTTGGCATCTTGTACCAGGACAATTGGTGCGGTAATGTGTCCATTACCAGTGTCACGGGCCAGTTTTGCTGCCTCATGCCGATTGGATTCATGGGCCATATCCAGGCCAAGTGCTTTTTCGTTAGAATGAATTGGCTCAATGTAGGTTATGGGCCAATAATCTGGCATTTCATGAGCTGGGTGAATTTTGAATTCAGGCCTCAATACTTGCTCTTTGGCTAAAAATGAATCCAGGTTCGTTGGAGTGATATGTTTGATGACTCCTATGCCGTGGATACCAGGGTATTTCTCATCAATAGACAAAGCCTTACTAAAGGTTCGCCACTTAAGATAATCTATTCCACTCCCTTCGGCATGTATTGTGGCAACACCAGACCAAAGTGCATCTTCATATCTGTTCATTCGCTCTTTTACCAGTTCTATAGTCTGGTTCGCCTGGTAGCTAAACTGGTTCTCCGTTTTCTGATGTACTTGTTTGGATGTGATATGCCAGGCGCCTAGTGTCAAGCCTAAGGATGCGACCACTACGGTCCAGTGATACCAGTGCAATCTTCCTGAGTTCTCAATTGGTTGCGCGATAAAATTATTTTTCATGTCAATGCTCATCTTACAAAAACTGAAGTCCTTCGATTGTCCTCAGTATTGCCAGTATCCTGTCTTATTGTTGTTTTGTCTGATCGGAATGGTTACCAATTGACTTTATATTGCAGTCCAGCTACCAAATTGTTGACATCACTGCGACGGTATTCATTGATACGATATTCCGTCGCTACAAATATATCTTCGAATATCTCATAGCCGAGTTGAAGTTCCGCCACTACAGGGTTGTTTGGAAAGTGGCCGGGTAACTCCTGGTTGAATGTGTGATCGATAAAGCCAGATAAATAAAGCTTATTGGAAATTGATGGAAATCTGAGAAGGAATACATGCTCAAGTTGCCATATATAGGAGTTTTCACTATCAAATTGAACAGCATGCAGGTTAATCGAGTAACTAAGGTTAATACTTTCAAAAAAGTTTGAGAGAAACTCGGTATTATTCAAACGCCAACGCACACCTAGTCGATGTCGGTCATTGTCGTTTCCAGAACGAAAATTCATTTGTAATGTGAAATCGAAAGGTGAGTTCTCTGTCACCTGCCAACGAATGTTCTGTTCTGTGTAGTATGTATTCAGATCCCACAGCGCTTTCGAACCGGAATTATTTCCCAGATTAGTTAAACTAAAATAGGAAAAACGACGCCCAAGACTCGATGACATGTTAACTGTGGTATTGCTATCACTGTCCACATCGGAAAGATAAGGATAATAATTGAAATCTAAAATACCCCCCAATTACTCTTACCACTAGCATTGGCTGAATATGACACCAACAAGCAACTTAAATAGACAAAGAATAATAGAACTGCACCTACAGACCATCGTTTGTTTTTTGGTTGAGTTTTTTCGCAGCTGGAAGATTTACAATTGCGAAGGACACCGAAGTCACCCTGATAATTGGAGTAAGTAGGCCACATATGTGACGCTTCCCATTCAGGATCCCCTAAAAATCGCCATAATCGACCATATCCAGGTAGTATTGGATCAAATTTTTCCATTTTCTTGTGTTACTTAACCTTAGTAAATCGGGGTACCTTTGAATAATATCGGCCATATTCCGAATTTCTTTTACTTGAATATGAATTTAGTTGAATATTTTTGTGTTTAGAGTAGCGAAGGCGCCTATTTGACTATTGGTGTCAGGCAGGAAGATATATAACTAGCGTATGTGATAGTGCCTATGTCAAAATTATAGGTATGGATCCAAGTGTTGATAGCAATCTGCTTTCCCTTCATTCAACTATCATCTGCCAATAGGCATGATTTCGACGAAAGATTTGTCCCTGGCAGTATCTATTTTTTGTATTTCATCATCTGCAGGTGGATTAACATTAGAACAGTCCAGGCAGTTTCAGGAAAAGGATTACATTTTAAAAGAAGGGGTCACAATCGAATATAGAGGAAAAAAGCGAGAGCTTTTCTTTTTGGATAAAGGCAGGCCATTTCATTACAGCAGAATTGAAATAGAAGAGGATGGCGATCTTTTCAGGTGGGTAGAACTTCGAGAGTTGAAGCAAGAGAAATATGTGAGATACCTGGCGTCGATTAGAGATCCAATACCCGAAATAGTGGTCAAGGAGGGTTTTTCCAGTCCTTTCTCTGGAAAAACCAGCCCTGACACCATTTGTGAGTTGGTAAAAGAACATCAGCTTGGAAAGCCTGAAAATGTATACCTTGTAGATTTTGAAACTCAGAATTTTTACCCTGTCCTAAAACAAGCTGTCATAGACTTAAGAGCAGAGCTGGGATTAGCCATTACTCTGGAGCAGGCTGTTTTATTTTTCTACAACCGCTGCTCGACTGAGAGTTACCCTCTCGAACAAATAAAACACGAGGAGTCAATGCCTGAGGGAATAGAAAGTTTAACATCCATCGAAGCTAGCTTATCTCAAGGACAAACTCTCGATTCAAAAGAAAAAAGAGAAGTTGAGAATTTAAATGGAGTGGAACTAACCGCCAATAATTCCCCTTCACAAGCTGATATCGAAAGAAATATAAAACCGGTGATAGATGAGTCAGTAAATAAAAATGAAATCCAGGACCGAAATATTTTGGCAACAGAAGGGTTTAAATCTTGTGATGCTATCGATAATAACATTTATCAAATAGCAGATGATGCGCGACGAGAGAGTAGATTAGCCAGTTTCATTTCACAGCTAGAGTATGAATATTCCTGGGACTCAGGATCTGACTCCAGTACCAAACTTTTTTCACTAATAAATATTGCGTATCCGATATATGTTCATTATGAGGAGCTTAGTGATGCCCATAAGATAAAATTTACGCGGATAATCGATAATATATACGATACCCCTGATGAGTTATTCAAGCAGCTTTCCTGTAACAAAAGAAAAGCAGTTAATAACATTTTTGATAAAGTGCTTGGAAAACTGAAAAAAAGTCTATTTTAGTATTTCATGCAATTAAAGTTATAAGCATCAGAATTTATTAACTCACAGCTTTACAATTAGCTGAGCAATAAATTCAGTTCTGTCTTTGAATAGTTGTCATTATTTAGAGACCTTCTTTACTTTTTCTTCTCTAGTTGCTCATTCAAATAATTTTTAATTCGCAGTTTTAATCTTCTAAATGAGGTGCTCGTCACACTTCTGTGACAAAAGCTGTGTGCCAGTCGTCACTATCGAAGCTTACCTAAACACAATTCAGGAACATGGCATTCAAGTTGCTGATACTTATTTATCGATATTCTCGTGTGATTCAAAACGATGAAGTCGTTGAATTTGTACTATGAAGCTCATCAGGGTGCTGCAGCGTATTTAATACGATAAAAGCGTTCTAAAAATAATAAATAGCTGAAAACACAATATGTTCAACATTCGCAACAAAAAAGACGTTTTAGTAGCGTCATCGCTGGCAACTTTATTGTCGATATTCCTGTCGGTTATTATTGCGTTTACAACCGCATTCGTTTTTGAGCTGGAACCGGTATTTTGGAAATTTACGCTTGGTCTTTCAATCGTAATCCCATCCCTGGTTGCCAGTCTGGTAACCTACACAATATTCAATCAGCTAATGCAATTACAATTGGCAAAAGAACAGATTGAAGAAATGGGTAAGATAGACTATTTGACGAAAGTCTATAATAGGGGATATTTTACCGATGTCGGATATAGGGAAATTGCAATTGCAAAAAGATATGATCAATCCTTATCAGCGATGATTTTTGATCTGGATAACTTTAAGGAAATTAATGATTCTCATGGACATGTGGTTGGTGACAAAGTTATTTACAATAGTGCAAATACAATTAGTTCCTTAATCAGGGATAGTGACATATTAGCGCGATTCGGTGGAGATGAATTCGTACTCTTGTTACCACATACAAATTTGGTAGATGCAGAGAATCTTGCCAAAAGAATTGTACAGGCAGTATCAACATTGAATATCAATACCGGGATATCTGAAGTGAAGGTTACTATCAGTGTTGGCGTGGCGACCTTACAACCTGAATATCTTAATATTGAAAATCTGATTGATGCTGCAGACAAGGCACTCTATCGAGCCAAACAGTCAGGAAGAAATACATCCAGTTCCTGATTGACAGAGCAAATTAATTAATACGATATAACTTGTATATTGCTACTAGCCTCATGTTTGCTTATCTTCAATTAGTTTCAGAAAATGAGTGTTCACCCTTCATAAAGACGCTGATTAAGTCCTCGACTTATTTATTTTCATTATCTGGTAATTCAGGTTCAAGCTTGTCCTGTGTTCGTGTATCAAAATCATTCGCATCATGGCGCTCGTGAAGTTGTTCTTCAGGATCTCCCCAGGTGCGATTGACCATACGCCCTCGTTGTACCGCTGGTCGTTCTCTAACTTCTTCAGCCCATCTATTTAAGTGTTTGTAGGATGATACATCCAGGAATTCGCTAGCGTCATAGATAGTGCCAAACATCAGAGTCCCGTACCAGGGCCAGATTGCAATATCAGCGATACTATATTCATCCCCGCATATGTATTGATTGCTGGCAAAATGACGATCCAGTACATCCATTTGTCGTTTTACTTCCATAGAAAACCGATCAATTGCATATTCGATTTTGAATGGTGCATAAGAATAGAAATGACCAAAGCCACCACCTAGATAAGGTGCACTCCCCATTTGCCAAAATAGCCATGACATGCATTCTGCGCGCAACGTGGGTTCCTCTGGTATCAATACTCTGAATTTTTCAGCGAGATACAAAAGGATAGAGCCTGATTCGAAGACTCTGACAGGTTGATCTCCACTTCGATCCACCAGAGCCGGAATCTTGGAGTTAGGATTGATCTCGACAAAGCCGCTCCCGAATTGATCGCCATCATTAATTTTAATTAGATGGGCATCATATTCAGCAGCCTTTATGCCCAATTGGAGTAACTCCTCTAACATTACTGTCGCCTTCACGCCATTAGGCGTGGCCAGTGAGTAAAGTTGGAAAGGATGTCGTCCTATAGGCAATTCTTTATCGTGAGTAGCGCCTGCGATCGGTCGATTGATATTTGCAAATTTCCCGCCATTTTCGGAGTCCCATTTCCAGACTTTGGGAGGAGTATAAGATGATTCACCATTCATTCTGAATTGCCCTTTCTAATTAATTTGTAACAACAATAGTTATGGAATGCTCGATTATAGGTAAAAACCATATTGAAGTATAAGAATATCCAGTTTAGCGAATCTAGCAATATAAGAGCCGAAAATATTAATAATTTTAACTACGAGCTTATTTCAAATAGCAAAATCTTTACTCTCAACGTTACTGCTGTCAATTTACTAGCTATAATACTTGTTGAAGTGAAAATAAAATTGAGGAGGATGTTATGTGCGATGATCAAACAGAAAGTGATATAGACGAAATGCTCGGAAAAGAAGGTACGCTGAGTCGACGAGAGTTCGGAAAGCTGTCTGCCGCCCTTAGTTTAACAACCTTATTGCCTCAAGTTGTAAATGCCGCTGATGTCAGCGAGTCCGATGTACTCGTAAAGACTCCTGATGGTGTCGCGGACTGTTACTTTGTTCACCCTTCTAGCGGTAAGCATGCTGCCGTATTGATATGGCCGGATATTCTGGGTTTACGCCCGGCGTTCAGGGCCATGGGAAAGCGACTGGCCGAGTCAGGCTATTCTGTTTTGGTGGTTAATCCATATTATCGAGATGAAAAATCACCTGTAGTTGAATTAGGGGCAAGTTTCCGTCAGCCCGAGACACGCGCCAGGGTCTTGCCATTGGCACGTAAACTTAATGCTGAGACACATTTTTCAGATGCAAAGGCCTTTGTCAGCTTTCTGGATGAGCAGGATGCTGTTGATGGCAGTCGAAAGATTGGGACTACGGGATATTGCATGGGTGGCCCAATAGTAATGCGTACGGCAGCTGCTGTACCAGATCGTATCGGTGCCATTGCCTCATTCCATGGCGGCGGATTGGCTAGTGATAAGCAGGATAGTCCACATCTATTGATTCCGAAAACCAAAGCACAGGTCTTGCATGCTATAGCTGAAAATGATGATGAGAAGACCCCCGATGCCAAGCACACACTGAGAAAGGCCTACAAGGCTGCTAATATTCCCGCTGAAATTGAGGTGTATAAAGGCACTTTACACGGATGGTGTCCACCGGACTCGGCGGTTTACAATGAGGAACAGGCGGAACGTGCATGGAAACGTCTGCTGGTGTTGTTTGAAACTGCCCTCGCATAGAAAAGTAGAATAATCATTTTTTAAAGCTTGTCTTTGAGATTCCATAGCTGATATACCTTTTAAATAAGGTTTAACTAAATTATCTTCAAAAAACGTTTGATCGGCTTCTCCTTGTTTTCCTTTACCAGCAAAATATCTAGTTAAACCTACAAAGTCTTGAGCGGATGGTGGTATACCTAGTAAATTAAATCTACCTTTATCCGCACCTACAGCTCTAGCTTTAGTTTGGCCATATCTTTTTTCTGTACCAATACCTGTAGCTCTTTCAATTATATCGTTAAATTGTTTGTTAAGATTTTTTGATTTGCACATATTGCAATTAGTCAAAATTGAGTCAAGCACCATTGTAAGGAATTATCAATTTAAATAACTCTCATTGAAGGGAGAACACTATTATGAGATTACGCATATGGTCCATGTCCACCATACTAACTAATTGATTACAAGTGGTACTATGTCCTATTACTGTGAGCCATTATCATCAACAATAACTTCCATCCATGCTGTTGTTGATATATAATCATAGTTGTAACCACCAAATGAAACCATGGCGTGCATCACTGAACCATTGTGTTCCACCCATCGCCGTAACATAATTGCACTGATGGCCTATTCTCCTTTACCCATAACGAATTTTCTTCGATCTTCAGTCCATTTTCGACAGATCTATGACACATAATGGAAGTGATTTCCGCATCTTTGCCACATATTGCTGATGTAATTAACCATGGAGTCCTTATGACACGCAATAAATGGATTGCAACTGACAGCCAACTGATTAGACAGGGCGTCTCTCTGGTAATCAAGCCTACTCTCACTAATTCATTAACGAGTCCCATTATCTGTATGAAATTCATGCTACGGACAATATAAAGGCATTGTATGATTCGTTGACTATACATGAACTCTGATTACAACCAGCATGTCCTATGATTTGTTTCTGTGTACACATTAATTATTCATGGTCCTTGTTGA
>WLWI01005934.1_pt1 | contig 10129 bp, 10 predicted proteins | sample 6701501 | NCBI WGS metagenome assembly WLWI01 (sample SAMN12718690, study PRJNA515312) | sponge metagenome | isolation source: marine sponge | host: Mycale hentscheli | place: New Zealand: South Island, Marlborough, Capsize Point | collected 2014-11-01
TATGTGCAGAAGTTCTTTCCTAAATTTAAATTACAAACTTGGTTGATGAGATTTATTAGGAACATCTCTGGAACATACATGATTGGGTTGCTCAGCTCTATGGAAGCCATACAACCAGGCTACACATAGCCACTGGTAGATGACCCTTACCTCACCACGCCCCTTAGCAATTGCCTTTGGACATGCGATGAACAATAAATTAGCGTGGCAAAAAAGGTGGGTGTGGCCCAAGTCGCACCAGTTGCACCCTCTGCTATGGTCATGCTGTTGAGTGTTTCTGGCCTGTTTTTCTTTTTCTCTTATGAAGACAGCATTTACATCTGCCATTTTCATTGCTTGAGCTATATTGATTAGAATAGTCAATATGTTATTCTTTTGGTCTGAGATGATTTTGTAATACCTAGTTAGTGTATAGTGCCACTGAGGTTGCACCTTTGGTGCTACATAGATACAGTATAATTGTATTTTTCCAATTTAAGCAAATTTTTTTGAGTATTCAGGATAGCAAAATATGTTTATTTTTCTGTTGCAATTCAAATTCAGCTAAGTTTTCATATTGTACAGCTTCTAAATCTGATTTTGCCACATTAAAAGACTGCACTTTGAATGATCTCTAGTACTACATGACAATACATGTACTCACCAGTAGCAGATGTTATATTGTCTATAGACTCGGCAGACCCTCCAGTTTCCATTGTAGAATCTGAAAAAATGATTTGTGTGCATTGTGGTAGACAGACATATAAATTTGTTGTAAATTTAATCTGTTAATTAAATTATATTTACAATTTATTGATACAATTTTATTCTTGTAAAGCGTATTTAATGCACATGAAAATACTTCAACATCAATACAGGGTCATCGTATTTGAACATCAATACAGGGTCATTATATTTGAACATCAATACAGGGTCATCGTATTTGAACATCAATACTACAGGGTCATTATATTTGAACAGAGATGGATGAGACAAAGTTTACAGGGCAGCACTGGCTCTTAATTCTTTCACTATTATTATTATTGTTATTTGTTTGCTTGTTGTTGTTGTTGGTGAGGTTAAATTGTGTATTGTTTTTGTTTTTTTAATGAACTCTTGAGCTACCTTGTCTAACTGAATTGTATCAGTTCTTGCTGCATGAAAAAATAGTGTTGTTATTGTTAACTAAAACTAAAATGAATAAGCTTAATAGTAGGCCCAACTAAAATGAAACTATATATTTAAAATCCGCTCTTGAAATAATTTTGGTCTTGCTGCAAATAATTTTGCTAAATTATTTTTCCCTAAGTTACGCCAGTGCAATATTATTATACGAATCACAATAACTAATAGTACAATCAAACATTATATAAAAAGTTTGTAAATAGCTGTGTAAAAATTAATAAATAGTGTTACTCTCATATGTTGTTGTAGTTGCAACTGTTCAGGAACCACTGTAGCTGTTGCCTCAGCAGTCTTTCAAATAAATATATCTAAAACTAATATTTTGGTTAGATTATGCTAGAAAATGAACATTAGGCTGGATAAAGCTGTATACTTTTGTCTACTTATTATTCCAAAAATTATGCCGGCATAATGTGGACATCCCTAGATAGCAATCCACAGCCTAGACCTATATACCAACTATCAATTTAACTTCCTGTCACATTCTGGAGACCATAAGTGAGTTATCAGTTTGCTGTGTGACAAGCAGCCCAGCTCATAGTCAGCCTTCAGCCACAGGAAAGAAGGAGTCATGTGTGGGATTAAGTGTGGGATGTGACAAGAGGGAATCTGCTTGTGTGAAGTCGATTTCTGGAAACCCCCCACTAATTTCAAACAGCACTTAAAAGTGCTCCATTATAACAAATCAAAGATTAGTTTTAAGCATGACAGCAGATATAAAAGGACTCGCATTCAAACTGATCTCTTACAGATTTAAACTCTACACACAGTAACAACAATAAAACATCAAAATAACATTAAAAAAATGCACGAAAATACTTAGCTATGAACGTTTAACAATGTTTCAATTCATGAACTGAGTTTAGCACAAATACTTTTAAAAAATCATTAAAACTACCAAATCTAATTGAAAATGTTTAAAAATAATTAAACTAAGACTAAACTATTAATAATAGTTCAAAAACTAGTAAGAACTAACTAATGGTCATAAGGAAGCTTCAACAACTAATAAAAACTGACTAATGGGAAAAATAGCAAAACTAAACAACACTAATGAAAAACAAAGATGTTGCTGCATAAAATAATGTAAATCACTGTGCTAATTTGTAACTGCCAATCATGACCCATCTCTCATTTGGCTTGCTTCAGCTGTCAGAGAGGGAGGAATGACTATAACTTCTCTTGGCCTAATCAAAGTAGCATAGCTATGGACTTAGCAATGTCATCACTTAGCTATAATATTGCTATTGTAGTTACAAAACTTGCTGAACTTAAAAAGTTTACATGAGATTATTGCATTCTCATTTTGTATTCATGAAGGAGTGGGCTTACACAGGCACCATTTATTAGTAACTAATTAGCATAATTCTTATGTTGTGTTTGATGTACTACCCTGGAATTCTTTGAGAAGACAACAAAAATGAAATGCAGTAGGTAGCTATGTACAATAGGCCATCTAAACTATGCCTGTGTATGTTTTAATACAGATGTAGCTATTCTATGCATAATAGTGCACAGCTGATGAAGTTTTTGGCATAGGCTTTAGTCTCATTTCAGCATCTGGCAGAGTTTAGTGCATAACCTATTTAGCATACCTCACCACCTGGAAGGATTCGGCACACAAAAATGTATGAATTATATCAAGTTCTACGTTAAGTGAGATACGAACATAAGGGAATAGATATTGCCGTTCTAGTTATATTCAACTCGCCTCCAATTTGCAGCGCTGAGACAGCGACAAGTAGGGTAATTACACCAATCAAGATTTCCATCTTCAAAACCCAACCGCCTGCACAACCGAGGGGTGGGGCTCATTGGAATGTCAATTAAATGGCGAGCGAGCTTCGCCTTATAATATACGTAATCACAAATGCTTAGGGAGCTAACCTAGATACATTTCAAGTAGGTAAGACATAGCTTTATCAATATTTTCATCAAACTTCTACGACTATGTTGCAGCTAATTAATAGCAGCTATTTAATCTCAAGTATGAATTTATAGCTGCAACCAGCATCTTGCTACGAGTAAGTTTAGACCAGCACTGCAAGTTCCTCCCATTCATCCCTTTTAATGTATATCATTACAACTATCACAATGGGTGATACAACAAATACAAGTTAAAAAAAATTGAATTAAAAAAATACAAAACTGGATATGGATTTTGCTAATTAACTGTGTGATGAGAACTGTTTAGGTGGCAAAATGATGAGTGTGAGTCTGTACTTAGGAGATCATAATGTCCTGACTAGGACCCTCCACTGGCTGGTAGACATGTTTTCCAAACTGCTGGTATGCCCTACAGTACACATAGCAATCAAATCCTATGATTTAAGGGTAATAATACACTCTACAAATCAACAACCAACTTAATAAACAAACAAAACATCATTGGCTACATTAACATCCATGTCTTCCAATGCTTGTGTATAGCTATTTAATAGAGAGCATACTTGTAAATTATTATTATGCTACCTAACCAGTTCACACAATATTCTGTTCACCATCAAATAGGCACGGCACGTACTTAGCAGGACTTGGAATTCGTCGAAGTTCCATGTCAATTCCTGTATTATCATCCACACTCCATGCTAGCCAAGAATTCGGGTAGAGAGATGAATTGACAACACGAACCAGAGAACCCTTACTCAATGTCATATCTTTTGAGTCTGATGGTGCATGATCCACATGACAGCGGATATAAAAGGACTCATATTCAAACTGATCTCTTATAGATTTAAACTCTACACACAGCAACAACAACAAAACATCAAAATAACATTTAAAAATGCACGAAAATACTTATGAACATTAAACAGACCAAAGCAATGAGCTAAAATAAACATCAATGAACCTATGAGTAATGTTGTATGAAAGTGTAAAGTATCAACAAGACATATTCTGTGTAAATGATCACTCTGATCAGCTTCGAGATAATATTCCACATGTTTGTTCTTAAGTTTACATTAACTTTAAACTGTGCATAAAGCCAGCAGGACTACAATAGCACATTAATCTTACTTGCAACATTCTGAGTAACTTTGAGTTGGAGGGTGTCTTTAGCTTGAGTGATTAATTCAGTAGCTTCATAATGGCTCATCTGGAGAGCACTGTGACCAGCAATTTCAAGAATTTGATCTCCAACTTGAAGTTCTTTTCTCTTCGCCTCAGAAACAAACAGGCCAACAGCATTGCCACCAATCATTTTAAAGCCAAATCCTTTGTCAGCCACAACAAATGGAAGAGTTAGTGTACGTTTGAACCTAATTCACAGAATAGAGAATTATACATGGTTAAAACAAAACCTTTTAAATACTGGAATAAAACAATACAACCAAGACAACTATACAAAATAAATGGTGCAAATTAGCAAATAAAAACTTTCACTAGATTTCTTATAATTAACATCATTACCCAGTTCCTTTCATGCTCAGAAGGTTGGAAACTTTCATTGTGATAGAGTCTATAACTTGCTGATCAGTTTGCTTTAGCCTAGGTGCATCCAGAGAGCCGTAACCAAGTGAAGAATTAATAGAAGTTGTTGAAGGAGGTGGAGATACTCGTGGAACAATACGAACAGTTGTTCCACTTACTGCTTCTTGAAGAAGTCCAGCAAAATCATCAGGTCCTTTATCCCGAACTAGAGTATCACCAATCTATTTATAGGTAACACACAGTATAATAGTATATTGTTTTGCAATAAAGGGAAATCTCATATGGCAGAATCTAAATATCACCAAAATATTCATGGGTGTTGCAGCCCCATACATGGAAGTAACACACTACAAAATTCCACAAGGTTGTGTGAAGGAATGGAAAAGTATCCATGTGTTTTTTCTAATTATGTAATCCACATGATTTTATGATTACCTGAATGATTTTATCCCCAGCCTTAAAAATGACACTTGTTGCATCACTTTGTGAAGGGTAATCATCAGTCACTTGATAAATGCACTCATACTGAAGGGAGTTGGCAACTGCAAACAAACACAGACACACATGCAACATATATGTAATTACCAAGTCATATATATGCTATGAATTCTGAAATAAAATTCACAAGTCATGTGATTAGTGTATTAATTCGGTGTTGAGAGAACTAAGTATATTGTGATGTTTGACCTTGAGGCAGCAGTGTAAGCCAGCAAGAATTTATCAACAAATCAACAAATAAAGTAAAACAAACAACAAATTAACAACAAAATTCAATAATGCCCACATTTCAAATTTGCTTGTGTTTGTGCACACAATTTAGAACTTACACAGTAGTATATATACACTCACATGTATATCCAGCTTCTGGTTCTATTTTGATAGTAACTGCAGAGCCATCCATGCTGGACATGTTGAGGGAATACAAGCCCAAAAGAGCAATGCTAGCACTAGAACGCCTTGCTACCTCTTGCTCATAGTCTCCATGTTCACGATCAAAAGACTACACAACATCATTAATTAAACCTTACTGTGAATAAACTTGTACAAACACACCATGAGGATTTAACCTATGGCTACTGTGACCATAATACACTTTAGTCTCACGAGTTGGAAAATAACATGACTTACACTACAGGAAACTACACACTCCAAGTAAACACAACTCTATCTATGCACAACACATAGCAACATTTCTAGACAGACTTCTCCAACTGCCTTAGAAACCATACTAATGACAACATTCCAATCCACTACACTGACCCACCATGGAAACAGCAGAATCTGCTGCATCTGAATGTGTTGAAATTAAGGGGCGCTTCTGCATTCGGCGAGATGATGGAGGTACAGGGCGTAATGGTGGTAGATGGTCATCCTTTTCAGCAATTGACTGGCGACTATGTTGACTTATAGGTGGAGGCAAGTCATCATCTGTAAGTCAATACATATGTACATACATTGTACATACACACATATGTAAATAATCACTTTAAAACATACTATACAAGATTTTTGGGCAGTACATACACATATTAGAAAAGTTGTATTCGTACAGTGCTCCTATCTTATTTCATGAGAAAGTATGATAACAATCTGCACCAAGCAAGGAAGCTGTCAGTTGTCCTATGCACCCGTATGGTTCCTAAGTTTGTATATGACAACCTTAAAAGGAAACAACACTGTGGCTGGTCTAAAGCATGAGATAGTGAACTCTTACAACCTTAGCTACAATATAAATTTGTTCCATTACACTACAGCTTAATACAAGTCATGTCCTACCTTCACGAACTGACTTCTCCTGGCGCTGAAGCCGATTACTTGAACTTCTTCTACGCTGTCTGGGAATATCTTCTTCTATTTCTCCAACATCACTTGCAGCAATTTCAGAAAGGTGTGATGATGAAGTGCTTTTCTCCATGTTTTCAGGAACTGGACTTGCTGGCAAAATGGTAGGACTAGAAGGAACCTGTTGTTCTCTCTCCTCTTCCAATTTTGATCTTTTGTCCATTTTGTGGATTTGGACAAGACGAGATATAATGGACATTCCTCCAGCTATAAATACAAAAATTGCTTTGATCATGTTATGTGATCCTTATTGTATACCAAAAAATATATGCATACTTACTTTCAGGAGAGTCAGAAATATTAAGCTGAGATAAAAATTTCTGCCCTTCTTCAGAAGTAACAACAGAAGCCACACTCTCTTCATCCTCACTATCTTCATCACCTCGTGAAGTTATCTCAGAGATTTCTACAAGTCCTTGCATCACTTCTGCTAACTTGGAGTGAGAGTGTTCCTCACACAAACGATGAGCCTTACGCAGCTAATCAACAACAATAAAATATATACTTGCATTACATGATGGGTAGGTAATAGCGCTTCTTACTTGATCAGAGCTTATTGCCTTCATGCTAGGAAGTTGAAGAGTGGCTAGAACTAGTTCTTCAATGCCTAGTCTACAGGAACCCAAAAGAAGATGAAAAGAAGTAGATGGTACATTGCCATAGTATCCTCCACCAGAAAATACATCTCCTCCACCTCCATTGGTGGTTCCTCCCATTCCACCGTCCATACCAACTTCAGGGAAGTATCCAGGAAAATTTTGCACCAAATAATGGAAGAGCATGTCACTGTTGTACTGAGCACTGGCATAGTATGTGAAGTTAGTTTGAGCCACAACTTGACCATGAACAATTACTTGAAGTGTCATAGTTTCTGGTATATCATGCTCTAAAAACAGTATTTGATATTCCACATAATTTACTCATACATAAACAATCAGTAGGTAAAAATCTATTCCTTAACTATAGTTATGGAAACCTAATTTACTGTAATCAGTACCATTACAGATGTACCCCAACACACTGAAAACAGAGGTTGCCAATAAGGTACAAGAAAGATTGTGGAGTCCTTCATAACACTTTCAGTGTCGGTACATGAAATACCGTGAAACCAAACTAATCTAAAGCTTCTGTTGGTTCATAAGAAACAAGCAAGTCCATGTAAACACCACCTAAGTGTCCTCTTATGCTTGTCTACATACATGCATCATATAGTCAGTATAAGAAAAGAATTACATGTGCTTCAAAGTATTAAAGTAATAAGCTATGAGTTACTCGAATACTAAAACTCAACTAAGCAAAGCAGAGATCAAGAATTCCAGATTACTAAGTTTCCACAATTTGTAGGTACAAAGACTGAGTAGCCTTTAGCTTCAAGAAAATTACAATACTGGCTTTGTCTGTCTAAGTGCATGGATCATTTAACAGGGATTAAGACAATAGCTGACATGTGTCCATTTTCTTAGTGATGTATCTATTGTCTGTTGAATATCCTCTTTAGTCATGAAGCCATTATTGTAAGTGTTATGAGGATTGAATGTAGTAGTGCTAAGTCTATACCCAGCAGTTCTTTTGTGTGACAACAGATTTCAATAAATGTCTGATTGCAATACACTGCCACAGCACACTGGCTTTTTTTTTTCCCGGAACACTTTGGGTATCCACATTGCCTACATTGTTATTAACTATAACAACAGCTTATTGTGCCACCAAAAAAATAAATGTTCCAAAAACTTACTTGGGATGATGGTTGAAAGGGCCATGACATTTTCTTCATATGCTTGCACTTGGTGTATATACTCAGGCCTTTGCTGAGATATAAAACTCAACCATTTGGGACCTTGTGGAAGCTCTCCTCCAAACAATAAAGCAAGCCGTCCACCACCCTATCAAAACATTATTTAGTAAAACTTTCAAACATACTTACTATTAAAAGAAACTAAATGCGGTAGTTTCTTATCTAGTGGTATATAAGGAGTCAAACAGCTCAAATCACATGGCAAGAGCACCTACTAACTACTGTCTTCCTACAAAGCTTGTTTGACACAACTAGACACTAGTTAAAGTCATTGCACCAAAGAACAGCTTTAGAGAGAAGCTGTGCTGTATATATAGTCTTAAATCTTTAATGTGATATTTCAGAGAGCTAGGTTGTGGACTATTGAACACAAAACACACACACTAACTTGCATTCACAGTATGAATACTCAGGTCTGAAGTGAACATAGCTCTACTTACCTAGGCCTTACTAAGCACTATGGTCATTTTCTACACACATCAAGTGAACCCCCTTAACAGTTTCACTTACCTCCAGAGGACTCTTGTCTGGATAAGGCTTGACATCCAAGAAAGCTGAAAAACCCATGACAAGTACAAATAAACAAGTAGTTCTAGTGCTAAGAGACACTATCTGTACAGAAAAAACTCTCTTAAGCTTCAGCAGGACAGAAACACTTCTGCTACTACAGCTAACTGATAGTTCTGGTTAACTGAACCAGCTGTTGTTGTTGCATGCTTATGAACACACACAGCTTATTCATTATTGGAACTGCAACTAGAGTAAGCCAAAACTCACAGTGCACACTAAGGGTTTCTATTATAGCGTAAGGGCAGCCAATTGGAACTGTGAATATTGGCTTGTGGGTAGATCAAGTTACACATGACTTCAGCCGGCACATATGAATACGTTTAATATTACTCGCCAAGCCTGAGCCAAGTGTCCCTGTCACACACCATACTAATACTGTGACTCTCTTCCCATAAATATATTGATGGCTGCTCCAGAGTAGCTATTACAAGCTGTTTTGTTTTTGTTTGAGAAATCCATCTTATTAGGCACTACCATTCTAATGCATAGGGTTAATTGAAGAGAGAACATGTACAACTTCACATTAGTTCATGTAAGTGTGTGTTAGTATGTATGTATGTATGTATATGTATTTGTATTGATGTATGCATGCATGTACGTAAGTATATACATATTAAGTATTAATGTATGCAGTAATAAGCTATGGTACACTCTAAGAGTGTAATGTAGCGAGCGAATGTCATTTCATCTACCAATTTAGTGACATGATCAATATTGAAATGTAGAAAAATGTGGGTCGATCACTTTGAAGAGCCAAAACCACCATCTGTAGGTAAGCATCAGAAAATGTTGCTGTTTTATTTGGGATATGCTGTGGTTGTTGTTAGGGGCTTAGCTTTCTCACTCGCTATTTGTGTGTAAATAATATATCAAGTACTCCAACTCTGGCGGCATCTTGCATTACTGAATTTAGTAAAGAGGTTTCAATGTCTAAACAACAATTAAAAATGTTTTACTGCAAAGAATTAGCATTTTAGGAAGATAAATGATAACTGAAATCTGCAATACTACACTAATTAGAGGTAAGTCTAAAAGACTAGACATCATGCCTGGCTTAGTGACCAATATTTTGGCAAAGGTGTTTTTAATGTCATAGAAACCACTAGTATTGTACTAAAACTATACAGACAAAAAACAAACAAACAACTCTTCAGCATGTAACACCTTCAGTAGTTGATCACTTAGCTGTGTTTGCTGATGCTTCCCTCATACTCCCCCCCCCCCCCCCCCCCCCCCCCCCCCCCCCCCCCCCCCCCCCCCCCCCTCCCCCCCAAACAAAAAACCAACAAAAACAACACAAAACAACCAACAAAACAATCAAAAAAA
>WLWI01005936.1_pt1 | contig 10126 bp, 7 predicted proteins | sample 6701501 | NCBI WGS metagenome assembly WLWI01 (sample SAMN12718690, study PRJNA515312) | sponge metagenome | isolation source: marine sponge | host: Mycale hentscheli | place: New Zealand: South Island, Marlborough, Capsize Point | collected 2014-11-01
TAGCATAAGACTTGCTTGCACTGTAGTACCAGAGCCTAACACTAGCATAAGACTTGCTTGCACTGTAGTACCAGAGCCTAACACTAGCATAAGACTTGCTTGCACTGTAGTACCAGAGCCTAACACTAGCATAAGACTTGCTTGCACTGTAGTACCAGAGCCTAACACTCTAGCATAAGACTTGCTTGCACTGTAGTACCAGAAGAAACTAACGTCAAGCCCAAAAAGCTTTATTTTTTGAGCCCGTGCATGCGTTTAAGGGGCATACGTACGATCCACTCATACGTTCATACATAAGAGAAATTAACCGATTTTCAATTGTCCAACCCTAATACTGTCTCGCTCGCTCACCAATTATAAAGTACTAATGAAGCACATTATATTGGTGTCTGCATGTGCTACTATTCGATTTTGAGCATGTGATAACTGAAGTGTTCAGATAATTGAGGTTTAGATAACAAGTTCTACTGTACATACATACATACATACATACATACATACATACATACATAACACACACACACACACATACATACATACACACGCTAGCGGTCATGCACACCAGGCAGAGCCAGGATGCCTGTCCACTCAGCAGACACTGTGAGCCGTGCAAGCAAAGCTCCTGGAGCCGGGCTAGGAACTCACAGGAGAGCAGACCTTTCCTCACAGCAAGTCATGTGGGCACCCAAAGTCACATGCATACATATAATTATACATACTCACACATGATAATTCAGGATTAGGTTGCGCTGGAACTTCGTTTTTAACGTGCGGCTCCTCCTGATCCGTTGAAAAACATTCCGTCTAATACGGGTAGAGCTTCTGTGGTAAAGAATGACATCGTCTGCAACTAAAAATTACTCGAGCTGTATGTTTCCAAGGTTAACACTACCGAGGTATTTCATTTTAGTTTTGCTTCTGTTCAGGGTTGTAAAGCCTGAATATGCCGCTACTATGCTAAATAAATCAGTTCAGCATCGATATACTAATAATTATTTAACATTTATCATTAAGTAGGAAGAAGCAAGCAGAGTAGTATGAGAAATGAGTATGATACAGCAACTAACTGAATAAACTGTGGATACAGAATATATGAGAGATGCGAAGGCCACCAATGAATGACCTTACAACAAGTGTGTTGACATAGGAGTCATAATGTTACAGGTGTGTGTGTTTGTGTGGGGAAATGTTATATGAACTAAGTAATTAGGTAAGGTGGCGTTGCTTGAAATGTTATGAAAGAGATGGTGAGTAAGTGCTGGTGATAAATGGTTAATTGGTGAATAGGTCTGGAGGAGCCCAGACAGGTACAAATTAGCTAACTGTAATAAAAGCTTTGATATAATCAAGTTCACAACAAATTTGATGATGTACTTTATACAGTGAATAAAATAGTGACTAGCCTGTTAAACTACAGTAATAAGAACAACTATTATTTTATTATTATTATTATTTTTTGCCAAAGAACAAGATGTTCTTATTCTACCTTGAGTCTGCTACAAGTAAAGAAAGAAAAAAGAAGAAAAACTTCTTGCAAGTTGCTGTAAGTGTGGGAGCCTGTATTATAGACTTCTGGAATTTTTTTATTTTCCGATTTCGTATTACATAACTTGAAATGTGTACTTTATTACTTTTATAACGTTGCAAACCCTCTGGTTTTATTAAAAATTATTTAACTATATAGTTGACTGACATTCAGGTGAAACTGTGAAGACTGCAGTAGTTTGAACAGGTGTTCATGCATTGATTATACGTAGGGATACAAATTTAACTTATGATGTGTAGTCTCTGCTATTTTTTATAGGGATAATTTCTTGTATTTTTCACAAGTTGTAACCACTCACCTTCTTTTTGATGCCTGACATTGACCAAAGCCTCTTTATAATGTAATTTTTCACTCTTTATTAGTGAAACATGTTTTATAGCTGGCTTGTTGGTGTACTATATTATGGTGTAAATTGAAACAAGTTATTTTTTATGTTTATCTTTGATACAAATTGGCATCATCATCATTTTAAGTTATCTTTCTATCATACTCACTTGCCACTGTATATTGGCAGTTAGAAACCACAATCTCATTATGACTGAGAATAGGGCCACACAAACTACACAAACTACATTTCTTATTTCTCATCAACTAGCTATATTGGAAAATGTGCCAAGGGAGGAAGGTTATTTAATATAGTTGACTTCTATAAGAAAAAAATTGAATTGCATATAGCAAGTATGAGGTAGTAGTGGAGCAGTGGGTGTGACCTGCATAATAAATTTTGAAGCAGTGGCTGCATCACCCAGGCAGATGTTGTTGAGAAACAAGGTAATTAGTTAGTTTGGACTTAAAGTAAACAAACACTTATTCCATAAATTGAGGAGGCTGTTACCATGTTATGTTTGATTTTTGGTTCACTAATTTTTTTTACACCTTCAAAAGAGACTGAGCTGATCTTTGCATTGGTTGCACAGTGTGTACATGTGTTGCAAAGCTGAGCTTTATGTATGTGGTTGTGTGTGGTTAGACCTGGTGGTTGTACCTAGAAAACCTGAGCAGCTGTAATTGATTTCAGTGAAGTTGCTGTAAACTACATTTTCTCCACATACACACATTTCATTGAAGTGAGATGTGACAGGTGTACCCAGGTATGTATGGGATAAAATTTATTTGAGGCTATTTTGTATGCACAAATATGATCTGCAAACAGCATGACCCATAAAAGTTTAAATTTCAATCTGCTATCAAAATGTATTTAATTACAATTATGATCTAAGGACATAGAACTCTGTGTGTGTGTGTATGTGCGTGTTATGATGATGAGGATATTGCAGTATGCATGGGTTGTGTTGATCAGCCAATAATGATGGTTACTTCAAGTGTTAGTAAAGTTCCTTTTGTTGAAATTTGTGCTAGATGACCAAAGCAAAATTGAATTTTAATATTTCAGATTTTTTTAATATGCCAGGTGAATATTTTTTAAGCCTTTGCTACAGGTGTATATACTATTCCAGTTAACCTCCAATTGCATCCGATTGAATGCAATTGGAGCCAAGAAACAAATTACAAGAGAAAAAATTGATAGTAACTATATTTAGTTATAATGCATTATAGTTGTAACCTGTGTTTATCAAAACAAAAAATGTTACTAGGGATTGTATAAACTAATTTTTCAGTTTTCCAAGTTTCATCCTGCTCATTGTTATGATCATTTATGAGGACCATTATGTTACTTTATTATTATTGCATTGCTGTCTTGTCTCCAGTTGTGTGCAATGTTTTGTATTGATTGGTGAGTAAAGATGCACATGACACGTATGTCAGAATTACCGGACTACCGTATGCTATGGGGAAGATGGACCAGATTTTGGGGATTAAAGTTTATCATTAATTTTTTGAGGAGGTGGCATAGGGTATGTGTTTGCACACACTCATACTAGTGACAACTTGTAAGCCCCTATAAGTAAGAAGTAAGCCTCAATTTTTAAAGGTATGTTGTCCCTTTGTTTTAGTTCTGGTTAGTTATGTTTGAGATGATTGGACTATTTATGATGATGACCAGTGCATAACTGATTTACGTGGCATCAGTGTGACCTTCCAGATGCTGTTGTGTGTGTGGGAGAGAAGAGAGAGGGGAGGGAACGATAGACAGGAGACACACTATGTTCTATGACCTTAAAATGATGAAGGATATATAGGTTGTTAGTTGAATTAAAAGTCATTATAGATATGGTACAGGTAAAGGACTCGATTTAGATACTACATAGGGCATGATATGCATCAGTTACATGGTATTAGCCTGTCCAGGATGTTCAGGATATTGACTGTTGCCACATGGTAATATAGGCACATGTATCAGTTCAGTGATGTTTGTGAGTGTTCTATTAAAAAAATTGTGTTGGACTCAAACAAAAGTCTATGGGAATAGAAAAAACAACAACAGGTTTCCCGCTCAAAACATGCCCGCTTTTGTACAGCTCAATTGGTCACGTGGACTTAAGAATTTTGTAAACAATGAGCGGTTTCTTCTCAGATTGCTGTGTTTCTAGCTTTGTATCGTGATTAGCTCAGGTTGTGAGTGTGGAAATGGGATAGACAGAGTGTGTTGTTGTCGCAGAGGGTACAGGATCACCTGATAGAATGTTGATAAGACTATTTGTCTACCTGTTCAATAACAAATGTTGTATAGCCAATATATTTCAGAGTGATATAGCCATCATTTAGCTAGCAACTTGTAATATAGCCACACTTTAAGCTTTGTGCCGTCAAATTTAAATTGTGTGCTTATCAAAACTGTGTTTATTCCAATTTCTTTTTCTTCACTACTAGATGCCGTTTATTGTAAGGATTAGGACCAACTCGGGTTGCATCCACCTTCAACTCGGATCACAACTATATTTTGTAAAATATGTGTACTACTTAAATCTATCATCCCATCAATTTTCATATTATACATTATTATAAATAAATGAAACAATTGATAAGTTTATTTAACAAGAAAGTCTAATAAGCTTAGCTACAAGTTAACAGGGCTGTACTGCTGAATCCTGTGAATATCATAATATTTCTTGGGACACAGTAGGTAGAATCGACTGCTTTTAATCTTGTCTCTTTAGAAGAATGTCTCACCAGTTTGCGTGTTCCATCTGCTGTACATTATCTGCGCATAAGAAACATAAATATAGTTGAAAACTGACGAGATGAGCTGTACAGCGCCCGAAAATCTCCATAAACTTCACTAAATTTCTTTCTTGCAGTATTTACAGAATTAATACACACCTGTGTTACTGCCCCCTTTTCACGGCAACGTGTTGACGTTTGTGCACTTAATTGACATGGATTCACCACATGACTAAATTGCTTCTGGTTAAGTACTAAATGCATTCCTCATTTACCGCACTTGCGGTCGTGCCAACTCAACTTGGACAGACTATAGTGTAGAGTAGAGATGAGGGTTCACACCTTTGGTACTTCATTTATGTATAAGGTTTGCTCATTTTTTTATTCTTTACTATGCTCACTGTTAGTGATTGAATGTTTACCATTTGTGATGTAGGGGTCTAATTCAGTGTAGATGAAAGCAATGGATGTCATGTCTCATTCTGTTGTCATGTGCTTCTCCTATCGGGTAAGAAGCTACTTACTGGCTTTATGGATATGTATTTGTAGGGCAGGTCTTATGGGAGTAAAAGTTTTGGTGATGATGTTATTAGCTTGTGTAAGTGTTTTGGCATAGACTTTTCTATTCATAACATTTACTTTATATTTTGTCGTTGCATGTAAAACGTGTATAGATTTGTGTGTTTGTGTTGCATACACAAGTCATCAGTATGTTTATCAAGTTCAATAGAATATTTTATCCAATGACCAATTTAGTTTAAGCTTGTAAGATAGTTCTTTATCTTAATCTTGCTGACTGTCCAAATCTTAATCCTAATGTCATTTTTCCTACTGCAGTCCTGGTGATTGTCCTTAATCTTTACCTGCTAACTATCATCTGTCTTAAACCTACTCTTTGTCTTATTATCCTATACCTTAATCCTGGTGATTGTCTTCTATTTCTTGGTTGGTCAAGTATATGTGATCTATTGGTTGGTAAAGATGTGTGATCTCTAGGTTGGTAAAGATCTATAAGAGATTAAGACCCCATTCAAAATGACTTATTTCGAATATCTGAACATTTCAAATATCCGAACAACCCTCGGTCCTGAGGTGTTCGGATAATTGAGGGTCTACTGTACTGTTAGCAAATAGTAAAGCTAATAGTCTTCCGTAGAAGTAAGTGTTTTGGAATGTTGTATGGGATGTAACTTTGTAAAAATAAAAAATAAAATGTTATGATTATTCACTTTATTTGTACATATGGAATTGCAAAGAGTGCACCTCTGACGAAATCACCAGGGCTACAAGATCAAACAGACTCTCCAGAAGAATGGATCAACAAGTACTCGGTGATTATGCAGAAATGAACTATCCTGGACTGTTCCCAGCTATACATTTGTCACAAAATGACATGTTCATAGAGCTGATTTTATTCATATTTTTTGGTTATTGTTTGAATATTATTGTAATTAAAAAAAATTTCCAACATTTATGAAGTCAGAAATCAGATATTTTGAGTACATGAAAGTAAGATAACACATGCAGTTTCCTCACTTTGTCGTATGTAGGAAATTTGATGTTCACTTCATGAAATGAGCATTACACATGGTATTTCTGTCTCTGACATGAATACAGGAAATTTGACATTTGGTACATGAAATGAAGATGACACATGGCTTTTTATTGCTTGTGACATGTATACAGGAAATGCATCTGAAATTTGGTAGATGAAATTTCAGGTACCTGAAATAAATTGGTACTGTCAGGTACCTGAAATTGTGCTCTATCATATACCACCATGTAGCAAGAAAATGTACAGGAAATTCCGGGATTTCCTGCACTCTGACACAAGCAAAACTGAATGGAATTTCCTTTGCCTTTCAAGCATCTATCATGCATGAGGAAACTCCACTTTTTTTGTAATGTTAGTATAAGGCGGAGCTTCATAGTTAATTCCCAGGACTGGTCCATCGAAAACTAACCTGTCAAGTTTTGTTGTTGTTGTTGTTTTTGTGGTTGCCTTACAAACAGTCTGCATATTGTCCTTTTGAGCTAAATTCCACTTCAAGTTCTATAGTCTTACCATTAATTTTATTCTACTAACAAACTTTTATTTATGGATTACTTTGAATCAACCCTCATTACTCATGTCACTTTCAATTACCAACAAAAAAGTAAAAGTGCACCTTGCAGAGGACAAGTATATCACGACTTAAAAATCACAGACGAGCCCTTATCAAGTCATTGCTTCAAATCCAACTTCAAGATCTACTGCAGTAGTCACAAAAACTCTAATATTTCTAGCCTCTCGTGATGTATTGTAGAAGAAGTTTAAAGCTATTCTAGTTGAAACATCAGGCTAAACAAAATCTAAGGGATCAGCAAGACAAAGGTCTTGAACTCCATGATTCTCATAAAAACCTATACTATAGCCGGGAGATAACCAATTCCCAGGTCTGTCACTATAGACACAGATAGTTATCTTGTATCTATGTTTGGTAGCATTCGATCAATCATTATTCAAGAAGCTCTTGCAAAAACTAAACGAGATAGAAGACAGAGTGATCCGAAGACACCATGGACTGTGCTGAAGATAAACAAATATTGATTCTTTGCCAAAAACTCGAAGATTATATTGAAGAAGAACTAACTCTCAAAATAGTTACTGAACAGGAGAAAAGGCTCTCCAGTGAGAGAGACAAATAATCTTCTATTGATGAATCCAAATCAGATGGTTCAAGTATGTAGTAATATCCAATTACTTCCAGACTTAGCCAGGAACTACCCAAACTTTCTGGAGATCCCATTGACTAGGCTGATTTCAAAGCTTTGTTTGTGGTTTTACATTGTTCAGGTCTCAGAAGTGTTACCCTTTTCTCAAGTTTATGATAACAGAAGAATATGCACAGAAGTATCAATTAATCCTGGATCAAAATTACCAAAACCCATATTGAAGGTAACTCACACCCATTAATATAACTGTCGTGTTGGTACGTCCTCAGGTCGTTCGCTGTCATGATGTATAACTTTGTCATTCAATCAACCAAAAGATACAAGGCAGTCGAGGATCATTGCTATTGCTTTAACTGTCTGGGACATAACCATGAGACTGTCATACTCTTTCAACCATCATAAGTGTAATTCTTCTCATCGCCCTCTATATATACAAAGTTGCAAGGCATAAATCATTGAGCGTAGTTGTTATTGAATTATTTTGAGCTAAATGCTTTAATTTTGGTTTCAGCTTAGTGTTATACTGCTCATAGCATGCAAATACTTTCAAGTTTACTGAAGATAAAAAAAATAGTTCAGTGCATTGCTACATATATATCTTTATTAATATTCCAGAAAATTGAGGCAGCAAATGGCCAGGATTCCAGGATGCAAACCCTAATTAGTTGACCTATAACAAATTATAGCTTTAAAACTAAGCACACCAAGTGATGTAAAAAAAAGAGTAGTAGCTAGGTGTAACAATAATAAGGTTGTGAGTCAATGTATAAAAATAACATAGGTAAAGTACGTGGTTTTGTAAAAATATAACCAAATGGAAGTAGCTAAGACACTAAAGACATGTTCTACAATATGAGAGTGTAAATTCACTTATACTTATTAAATTAATCGTCCATACTTGACAGGGCTGAAAATCTATTTTTACACGTAATCGGAGAAGCTAAATCACGTGTGCGATATGTTCTTACTAGTGATGTTGCCTCTTTAGACGTTATAATTTTGAACATTTTCTCCTCATCATCAGTACACTCAGAATACAGGCAATCAAAGGGCCAAGAGGCATAATCAATAGCCTTCTCACCAGAATATAGCATTGCAGGATTTGTTGCATGGAATGGAGAATGTAGCATGTAATTCAGAGCCAGAGCATCACTGTACACACTCTGCCATTCACTATCACTGTACACACTCTGCCATTCACTGAAGACATGCACAGTCTCCAGGCTGTGCTTCTCCCCGGGAGGAGACCTGTGGCGAGATTTATTTTTGTTCATGAATTAAAAGAGCAATGCCAGTACTAGAATATCATCGGCGAGGCTTGAAGTATGATACCAGTAATATGGTACAGCCACTGGCAATTTCAACTCTGGTAGTAATTTCTTGAACATTTTCTTATTTTTCCGAGACATTTTATTGAACTTCAAGACTTTCAGCACTTCTTCTTCCCTCACTATTGGCCCAAATGTATCAAAGCTTACTCACTTGTAAATCAAGATTTTTAGATTCTAACAAAATTGCCGTATGCATTGACTGCAATTCCAAACACTTTCTTGGCTTATTTTTTCAATGGCAGTGCTAATTAAATTACTATTCCACTCTCATTTATGGTTGCAATATGTATCAGAGAGAAGTGAATACCAATGCTACTTTCATCAATAGAAACAGGAAAGCTGCATTGTTTTCTGAAACAATCTCGAACAATGTCAGCAGCATGCACGGCTTCCATGGAATACTGGCTTTTTGCAGCTCAATTCTTCACGTAAGTCATGACTAGATAAATAATCTTCACAAGATTCATACCTTTTTTGTTCAACTATGGTTTGTATAAAGTTCTGATGCACAGATGTTTTAATGAAGTCATTGCCGAGTTTAGCAGGAATAATCAATCGCATCATAGGATCAGGGAGGGAAAACTGGGTTTGAAATTCATCCATGTGATACCGTAAGCAGCGATAAGGGTGCAAAACCACATTGATGTCCTGTCTGAAGATTCTTCCGGTTAGTTCACTAGCTCAACCAAACACAGACTTACTGGTGTCACTGTTTTCTTGTTCTCTTTCTTTGATGTCTTCCAATGTTCTTGTCCTTCATTCATCTCCTCAAGTTCACTGCTTTCTTGATGAATATCCACATTCTTTATTTCATAACTGCTACATCTTCATTTTGTTGGGGATAATGACTGTTGCATGCAAGCAAGTGGAAATTAGCAAATCTCTGAGAAGTCGTCAGTAAGTATAAGAAGAGGTTAGTTCAGTCTGGCAGTGAGGTGTTTGTCTTTTTAGTCCACTACATTTTATCTAGTATTTATGTTTACCACCATATCAATAATGACTGATAAAAATTTGGTTTTCTTGGTTATCATTACCTAACTACTAGTCTACAAATAGCTAGCTGGTTACTTGGAGTTTTCTTACTGGTCTCCCCAACGAAAAAATGATTCAATTTGTCCTCTTTATATAGATACATATCTTTATAAAAGCAACTTGAACATGCTATGGATTAGCATTGGAGATAGCCATGTTGCTGCCTACACAAAATAACTATGTATATAATCCATTGAATATATTGACAAAATAAATTTTGTTCCAATGGTAATAAAATGTAAAAGAAAACTAACAACAGCAAACAAAAAAGAATATGAAAATAATGACACTGAAATACTCATTTGTAAGATTATATAATCAGCATGTCACAAAAACAAGATGTAAGTAAGTGGTGAATACATTATTAATAGTGCGTCTGTGTTCTCTACTTGTTTATGTTCAGTCTGTTATTTCTGGAAGTGATGAAAATGGATTTCTG
>WLWI01005937.1_pt1 | contig 10125 bp, 4 predicted proteins | sample 6701501 | NCBI WGS metagenome assembly WLWI01 (sample SAMN12718690, study PRJNA515312) | sponge metagenome | isolation source: marine sponge | host: Mycale hentscheli | place: New Zealand: South Island, Marlborough, Capsize Point | collected 2014-11-01
GTCTATTATTTAAGTGAATTTTCACTTTTTTGTAGTTGTACTGGTTCTTATGAGGTGAATCTTCCTGCTATATCAGAGAGAGAGTCATCTGCCACTGGTCATTGTTCTAATGTGTTACAATCTGGTAGAGTATGTGATTCTCCACGTAGTAGTGTTTTATTGATTGCATTATTCTCACATTTACTGGACTAGATAGAGACATGTGAGAACTCAACTACTGACACTCAACACATTTACATCTTCTAGTATTACATTTAACTTTGATAGAATAGCTAATTACGTGGGTGTAGGAACTATTGAAGTCGTCATGTTTAGCTGTTCAATGAGAGGAATAGGAGCTAACAGTATTAGCATTCGTACTAGCGATGACTCACCTATTGGTACTATTTATAATATTCCTCAATCTTGTGAGTATCTGGTCAGAGCATGTATATCTGATGGATTTACAACTACAGAACCAATATTATCTTTAACTTTCACTACCTAGCTGAAGTTATATTTTATATTATTAGGCATCCCTGTTCTAATGCTGTTATCAATGAATCAGTATCAAACTACATCAAGAACTCCAAGTTTGACTTTAGAAAGTAAGAACGCACTTTAGCAAATAGAATTAAATCCATGGGCCAATCACATTAACTATTATTAAAATAAATTACAAGGTGGAATAAAAAGTATGCTGTGTGCTCACCTTCCCTCTTCCCCTACCCCAAGCCATAATAATAGTTGTCGCTTCGCAAACAGTTTTGACATTTTCTCTGAGAGTATTTTATTTTGTGTTTTAAGTTTGGTATTTGCCTTTGTTAGTGCGTGAGTTTGCACTGTGAGTAATTGCTCATGTATACAACAACGTTGTTAATGTTTATACCAACTTGCCCTGTGCACTGGTGTGGCCAACAATAACCGTGTACACTAGACCAAAACTGAAACTTGCAATGTACCCATCATACACTTTATCCTGTGCAGAATAGAGCTATATTCCATAAAGTTTGGCTACAATTATTTATGAAGGATATGTAGGATAGGTACATTTCTTGCAGTGTGGAACATGTTGGAAATTTTGGGCTTGTACTATTGTAAGCCATATTAGTATAGAAGTATTATGCTACACTATTGTAAAATATAAAACATATCTAATTAGCCACTGGTACCTAATTAATTATTGAAGTTTTTATGAATTGTGCTATATATGGTTATCACAAATGTTACTGTTGGTCTTGTGTTAAGATATTACAGATAATACTGATTTGAAGAACACAAACAAATCAAGTACTACTGAAAATAGTATGTCAACTCAGACAGCATCTCTATTAGGTGAGTAGCTAATATTTAGTGAATAACTTAATGCTTCTGTTAAAATGGGTTGCTTTTTTACTTAAAGTATAGCTAATGTCATATGTAGTCTAAAAAATTCAATGGATATTTAGCGTATTTCGGCATCAAGTAAGAGTTCAATACTTCCAAAGACAAACACTACATACTGAACACTTCAACATGCCAATGTATAGTTCCGGACAATGAAGCATGGTAAAGGATTATCTTAACTTTTACTGAATTACAAAATAATTCTTTACATAATAAACTATTATACTCATCGTACAAATGGAAATAACATTTGACTCGCACATATTTTCACTTGCCTTACAAATTCATGAAAATACTTACACATCTGGTGAAATACGTCCACATAATGTACACAGTAATCATGTTATAAATAATAAATTTATTTTTTATAATTATTATTGTTTGTTAATGTTAGCTGAATGACTAGAAAAATTATAATGGATCTTTACCTTAAAAGAAAGACTTCTTCGTACTGTCACCTGATATATAACATACTAGGAAGAATTGAGGTGGACTGTGACAGGGCTACTTCTCATCTACTCTGATCCAAATTTATTGATGTACAATGCAACCAATATAAACATTTAGTTATGGGATACCGGCATGATAATTTATGCTATTTATTCATAATTTAGTAACAGTCCTAATATCTATAATGTTGTGTCATATTACACACAAGTTAACATAACAATGTAATTTCTATTAATTATATGGTTTTGTATACAGCTGCAGCTAGTGTGACTTCATTTGTGATAGGAAATATCACAGGAGCTGTAGTATGTATGTGTATACTATTATTGTTTAAATACTTGATTAAGAAGAAGCAAGTTCGTTCTCATAAAGTAAAACATGATAATCCAACTAATCCAGTAGTATATGATGTAATCAAAGAGGACAAGAAAAATACATCTTCAAATATTGAGCTACAAGGAAACTCTGCATACGGTCAACTGACCTAATTGATTTTCCTGTTTCTTGGGCTGAGCCGTTTCTTGTGTTTCATCTTATAGCTATATGTATTGTTACCTATCTGCATGATGTGTGTTTTACTAGTACATTTTTATTGTCGATCGTTTTAATGTATTATTAATGTATAAGTTGAATTCTCAACTTCGTAGCAATATTTTTTAATAATATGAGCCGTAATTAAAAACAGTAATTGAATTCAAATATCAACAATTTGTTCTATTATTACAACTAATATCCAGTACTACATCAGCTGGTAATTGAACATTGAGTTTATTGAAGGCATTATTCTGTTATTAATACTGACATTGTTATAGCCAAAGTAAATTTTTAATAAGTGTTGCAAAATATCCAAAATATTAACAATAACAATAAATGAGATGTTAAGGACTGATGACATTCTCATTATGATCAAGAGAAAACAATTTATATGTTTCATGACACCTTGTCCTAGCTATGGCATTAAAAAATATACAATATTATTGGTTAGTTTCTTTGGTATGAAAAGTATTTAGTATATGGTGCTTTAATCAACACTTTAAACAGATATTAAGGTTTCATTGGTTATTAGGTCAGTTTGCAAACATCACTGTTAGACGTTTATGTAAAAGATGTAATATTAATAACCTCAGGTGAAATTTTTGCATCAGAACAAATTAAAACAAATAGATTCGTTCTAATTTAATATTTAAAAATCTCAATGCACGATGTCACATTGAATGTGACTTACTGTAAATTTTTTAAGTTTAAAGTAGTAAAATTTGAGACATAATACTACTATAATCGAAATATTTCTTAAAGTAATTCACACACATTACACATTACATTTAGTGTAGAAAGCCTATTAAATCTATTATTGCATGAACATAATTATAAATGTAAATAATGGTGAACATCCCTACAACTAACAATAATAGTCACTAGGTTTTTCAACTTACCAAATTCTTTGTAATAATTTATAAGCACCGATAAAGGTACAGAACAATTTCTAGAACTAAAGTTGTTAATGGCACAATGCTGTTGTTTCCTGCGTAATAAATTTGTTGTTTAGCATGACGCATATAGATGCGATTAGGAGGTTGCTAATATATATATCTTGTAATTAAGATTCAGTTTTAGCTTATTTAGTGGAAAAATTAGTGATCTAATGTTTTCAAAAACACCACCACCACATTAAGGCAGGTATCTTTCCCAATGCTGAATATAAATTGTGTATCCTAAGATTTCTGATTAAAATTAGAAAACATAGCTAGCTACCAACCACTATTTACAACATAACTATAGCATAACACCAACAAACAGTTTCACAGTAATTATAGCAGCAGAATTTATTTGTATAGTAGGGTGTAGATATAGAATTTACGGCACAACCTTATCAGCTCTATAGATAGCACAACACAAAATAAGCAGGAATGGATTATTATTAATATCGCACAATAGTATTCAAAAAACAATCATTTGATGGAGTACACTTGATAGGGTCACGTAGGTAGAATTTTCAGCCCAATGCTTGGAGCTAATAGACATTAGTATAAGGTAAAAAATGTTTTTTTGTGAAGTTCATTTAGCTAATTATCAAAATAGTATCAAAGAAGGAAGTGAAGAAGAAAAAATGGTTGAGGCTATCTAAAGAAAATCTTGCTGCAGGATAGTATCAGATTTAGTATTGGTTACTAACAGTTATACAAGGTGACTAGTTAATGTAACCATTAGTGTGGATTCTGGTCCATGTTGTTCACTAACTATTATCAGAATCACAGCTAGCAGAATTACATTAGTGTCAGATAAAAAAAACTAATAAAGCAATAATAAGTTTCTGTACAACTAATGAACTCTTAATAACACTAAACAGTTTTATAGCCTCTTGGAGCTCACACAATTTATTTTCAAAAGAGAATAATAAGTATGAGCATAAAATTTGAAAAATGATTTGGCTAAAATTATCACACAAAAATATAGCTATGCATCAAGACCAAAACTAAAGAATTATGAATTTATACGTGTTGCAGTAAGGGTGTGTTTTTCTTGAAAGTTTAATAGTTTTGGCTATGATAAGTCTCTGTAATGGGTAAGTGAATTACCAGATGGCAGGCTCCTTTTGACCTTAACAATTTCCAAGCCAGCCACCATAACTGCCTTATAGCAGTATAAAGTTTGTCATTGGGAATTCTTTGTTTATTTTCATTTGCATTGCTCTTCTCATATGTTATACACATCACAAGTAAGCCAAGCACTTACTAAACGTGGTTAAGCTCTACATGATGTCTTTCTAAGGTCCACAAAAAAATGTACACAGCAATCAGGCTTAACGTTAAGCTGACTTAAAAGTGGCCATCGGCAATTCAAATATTGATTACAGTAGAATAGAAGGTATATAATATATTCAACTTACAGGGGCTATTCAGCTTTAGACTTCCACCACCCTGCTCTTGCTTGGGGATGAGGCTGGCACCCCAACTGAGAGGAATCAGACTGGGAGATGCTTCACAAAGAAATATGTTATTCCGACACTAACTGGACTATGAAAGAGACATTTGGCAACTCAACCACTAACACTCAATACATTTAATATATTTATTTCAGCCGAGAATGACTAAATCATTGAAAGTGTACTTAAAGTTTACATTTTAATTCATTGCTGGTGGGAGCTTTCAGTAATGACAACGTTGATTTTATTTTATGCCCACTTGTTGTAGCTGCTCTTTTTTATAAGAAATCCTGTAATATATTGTGTAATACCAAAAATATACATTTAGTCACTGCTACTTAATCAATTGAAGTTGTTATTATGATACTAATTGAGTTATATATCAGAAACATTTTATTCTCCAAAAATATCATAAAATTATTGTTATGCTAAATATACGCTATTAATTTTTTAATCAGCATACTATACTAGGCTAAGGACAACAAACTCACATACAAAATTGTGGGTAGTATGGGATAGAATACTATAATACATACATTACTTCCTGTTGTGATAACAGATTGCTGTTGCTTGCAAACTATTTTGACATTTCCTCGAAGTGTGTATAGTTTTTTACTTTGAGTTTTTTGGGGTTGTTATTATCTCTGTATGCATGTGCGTGTTTATGTGCATGTGAGTTTGTGCTGCGAGATTTTGCTCTGTACAAAGACTTTATGTATTATCTACCAACTTGCTGAGCATTTAGGTGTGTCCAATCTTAACCTCTTAATGTCAATAATTAGTTCTGAAGTATTGTGGTGGGATAGGGTCTGAGGGTGTGTTGTACATACATATAGTTCCCATAACTCTCACACAATTATGATTGAAGTCCACAAAAAGTAGAATATTCTATAGTATTGTATAATATTAATAATTATTATGTGATTAATCAGTGATACCTAATGAATAAAGTTTTTATGACTTGTGCCAATAAAATGCTTATGCTTTATAAATTGTATTTTAAAATGACTCATTTATTTAATTCATTTACAAGAATGTATTAATTTGCAGAGTAATAATTTTCAATATTTGGAAATGACAAGGCTGTTCACTTTTATATATACTTTTTAAACTAAATAATTGCAGAATTAATGAATTACCTTTAATCTAAAACATTAGGCTTGAACTAACTGTATTAAGTAAGGTGTTACTACATTTGTCAGTTTTGTGTCACATTACATATAAGTTGATAAAAATCTAATATAATGGTATTTTATACAGCTGTAGCTAGTGTGACTTTATTTGTCCTAGGAGGTATCACTGGAGCTGTAGTATGTATGCTTACTACTATTGTCCCAATACTTGATTAAGAAAACAAGAGTTCGTTCTAATGAAATACGAGGTGGTAATTTGTCTAACCCAGTAGTATATGATGAAATCAAAGTGGACAAGAAATATACATCTTCAAATATTGAGCTACAAGAATACTCTGCATACTGTCAACTAAGTTAATTGTATCATGTATTTTTATGCATTATCTATGTGATGTATAGTAGTCGATTTTTATTGTTGTTAAATTATATGCTGTATATATTCATATGTGATAAGATTAGAGCCAATTAAATAAACATGACAAAATCCAAAAACTCACATTACTTTTTTGTCTATTTTATTAATTGCATCTTATACTAACATAAATTGATTAAAAATATTATAGTGCTATAATTTGTATGTTATTTCAATCAAAATGACAAAAAAACAATAATATAATATTTATCAATGAAATCTACAAAGAAACAACTTAAATGATCGATGAGTTTCAGCTTATGATTAACATAATCTATATAGCCAATATATAGTGGATCGTCTAATAGTGAACTTTCACACAAAAAAAATACTTCTGCTTAGTGTACTTTTGTACTTTGTGCTTTCCCTCTCCAATAGAAATGTATTGCTTGTTCATTCTTTGTTGAATGTGTCTGCTTATACTCATACTACTGTAGTGACAGTATACCTGGGAAAACCACGAATGGGGAACATGGATCTAGCTAACTGTAATGTCAGGATATTGCAAGATAAGAGTTGAGATGATAACTGCCACTGGACTGGCTGAGCTGAAATATAAATACTGCAAACTTAAAATATATGGCAGCTAGAACACTTTTTATTTAATGTATGTTAATAAGCAGAAAATAATGTATTAGGTAATGTAATAGACAGGATAATGATGTTCTGATTCATTCTACCATATTTTTTGTCACTACATTTGTTTAAGATTTTACTACAGATAGCGTCCATAGGATACTTCTTCCCTTCCTCCGTTTTTTAACTTTGACAATAAATTGAACTTGGCATATAATATATAGCTAATACTGCTATCTACCTATTAGCTCGAAGCGTAGTTTAATGATTTGATTAATTAAACCACACCTACAACTGCACCTATAAGTCTGTAAAATGATATAGCCAACTAAATAGGCATAATCATATTGAAATGTTTCTCACTTCCTTTTTTGTAGCTTACTGAACATATTATATAAAGGCTGGTTTAGATACTCAGCAAGTGAAGGGTTTAATTCTTACTATTCTATATATGAGTAAGAGAATTCAGAGAATATTTAGGTAGATACTTTGACATCAAAACAACGTTTAAGTCTAGTAAGGATCACATCTTACTTCAGTCAAAGATACTATCTACTGTACCCATTACCTGGGAGTCATCCATAGTGTATAGCTATACCACTCTGCAGTTGTGGTAAAGTATATAGAGGTGATACAATTAGAATGCTTGAGCATAGAGCGGAAAAAACATTAGAATGATTGCAAGAGGGTTGGTGAGAATTATCAGCCATTGCCGAACATGCTTGGCAGCAACATCACCCCATTAATGGGACGAGCTAAGAGTTGTAGAATGATCCAGTAGCTAAGAACTGTGAGTTAAAGATCAAGGAAGCTCTACACATACAGATGACACCTGACAACAACAAGTTTTAACAGAGGCATAGGTTTATAACTTCCAGGATGCTGGCTGTCAATGCTGCATGCAAATCACCTTTTGGGATATAATAAACAGTGTGGGTACCCTCCAGTGGTGTTACTGTTTACGTTGTGTTTATTATATCAAGTTTGACCTCAGTTGACTACTGAAGAGGACTTTGGCAAGAAGTCTAAACTGAAGCACTTCAAAATGATCTGAAAATATGGCCAGAAAATCACACCCACCTAAATTTTAAGGCGTCAATGTCAAGATAACTCTTAACAAACTTTAGTGCAAGTAAACCTTCCTACTTTAACATCAAGACTATACCAACTACATATACATTGCTATTCTATGATACCTTGTTTAGTGAGTAAATTTGAAAGGTTTTGTGAATAGCTAATTTCTATATAATAATGTTAATTTTTGTAAAATGAACGGTAGTTTTTAATGAAACCTGAATAAATGAGAACTGAAATTTATTGACCAATTCTCACACTAGAGTACAAAAAAAATAACTTCAAAACACCTATGAAAAGTGATGATTTTTTTTATATGATAAGTAAAGATGACAAAAAACACTCCAATTGACTTGCAACTTTGTACACAGCTCCAAAATGCATCAATTTACGGGATAAAACTAAGTCTGAAGTGGTGGCCCATCACTTCAAGGCAAACTGGGACAAGGAGCTAAAGAAGGCAGGGTTCGATTATCTTTTTATAGTCAGCTGATATAGTCAACAGCATTTAAAAACTATCATCTCTAGGAATGATTTTTTTATTCACCTAAATCGCGCATGCCCAATGTTCTTCTGGCTGTTCCTCTGTCTGTCTGTTAGTCTGGCTGTTCTTCTGTCTGTCTATTTGTCTGCCTGTCTGTCTATTTGTCTGTCTGTCTGTTTTTCTATCACTGTCTGACATTACGTAACATCCTGCCATGCCCACTGATGGTATCACTGCACTCCGTGTCCCATAGAAAATGTATTAGTTTTGCTGACCCGCTTAGTCTATTTTTTGCTGTAGCACCAGCGCCAGGCTGCACAGAGATTCCAAATTACAGGAATAGCTTTATTATGAAATTTACTAACTGCTGATAGCAAAAGTTTAGGATTTTCAGCCCTGGTTATTGGAATTCCTGGGAGTGAAATTTGGTGATGGTTATCTAACCACCCTACTTCTTCTTGGAACTCATCTTGAAAACTGAGACAGCTGGTTTTTCTCAGAATTCTATAGCCTGGTGGTGGCCTGCCTATTGTGCTGTGGATTTTCTTAGAAGTAACCTGATTGTGGTGAAGTTATCATCTCCATAAACTAGTCAGGAGACATAAATGCAACCACCTGTCTGACAGACTCAGACTCTGGCAGAAATACCATTTATAAAAGCAAGTAGCTATAGTTGAACATCTTACTCTTAGTCAGCTTCATGTTGTGAAGTTGAGATAGATAAAAGGTATGTATTTGCTAGCAAATATTGGCAACTTAAAAGAAAGGTAAGCAAAATGGTATGTAGCTAAACAACAGCCTCGCGATACTGTGACTTGTGACAAAGTAAAGAGGTCTAAGACATACTTCCTAAATTGAATATATATAGATCCAGATAGTTGTCTTTGAGAATCAAGGTATAAACGAAAAACAAGAAAAAATATTTACCACAATTTTGCTAACTCCATTACTAGCTATCAGAAGTTTGGACATTGAATTAGCATTAACAGGTTTTTCTCTTAGTGCACTCAATTATTGGTCCACCAATTTGATTCACTTCATAGTATTTTATTATGATTATCATCATCATTATCACCCGCAGTAATAAATTTTCTCACAAAGCGTGTGGGACTGTTGTATATCTATGGACTGTATCAGTAATAATGTCCTGTTTGCTAGTTTTTAACTAGAATTTATATGTCCCTTCACCATTTTTTTTACCTCTTCAACAGGTAGCTAGCTAATGGCATTACTTAACTCCACAGTAGGTGGGTTATTTTAGGTAGTTAATGCACGGACATTAATGTCCTGCAGAACTGGCATAACTATTGCTTTCATGTTTTACACTGTGGTTAAACTGTAACTAAACAATCAAAGAAAATGAATACATATTGAACTAAGGGGAGAAAGATAATTAAAATAAACATAAAAACATACTCAATCTAAATAAAGTAAACTTGATCAGTAATAAGAGGCAATATTAATTGTAGGCTTGCCAATTCTCCACTGCCGTCCCTGTAGCAATGCTTTTTGTTACAATATCCTCCACAAAGATATTCAAGAGTTCTTCCACATTGTGGAGCAAAACAGCTGATGATACAAATCCTATCTTTTTAGAAATTAATCATTTCTTTCTCATCAGTTTATCCTTAGGAAAGTTATGAAATGATCACCATGTTGTTCTTTCTTCTGTTATCTTAGCATTCAGGAACAAAGCAATCTCTTTTTC
>WLWI01005938.1_pt1 | contig 10125 bp, 7 predicted proteins | sample 6701501 | NCBI WGS metagenome assembly WLWI01 (sample SAMN12718690, study PRJNA515312) | sponge metagenome | isolation source: marine sponge | host: Mycale hentscheli | place: New Zealand: South Island, Marlborough, Capsize Point | collected 2014-11-01
TTTTTTTTTTACTCTTTTTTTTTTTTTTTTTTTTATTTTTATTTTTTTTTTTTTCAGCACTATGTAAAAAAAACAAAGTTATAATTATTTTTCCAAAAGGGGAGAAGTTATTTTTTTGAAAAACAAGGTTTTATTCCCCCCCCCCCCCAGAATTTCATGAAATAAATTAATAATATTTACTACTTAGTGGTATTCTGTGGTTATGATTTATAATGGTATTCTGTGATTTTGTTGTTGTATAATATATCTAATATTTGGTGGAAGTTCACTTCAGTTAATTGCGGTCCCTCAATTGCAATACGCATTAGTCTTCCAAGGTTGATGTCACTAATTCTAGACCTGAGACGATTTTTAATCAAATGGGTGTGGTTTCAGCAAAAGTGGCTGTCAAACAACGTGTGCACCCCACCCCAAGAAAAAAAAATCCTGTATGAAACCCTGAGAAGGTGTTAGTGTACCAAGCCAGCCATGTTACTACAGGGCTGCCTTTGAGGAGGGGGGGGACGACTACTAGCTTAATGCACAAGCGCTCGTTCAGCAAGTGGTCCTGGATTCGAACCTCTGTGATAGCCAAATATTTTTAATTCTGTATTGTTAGAAAAGCCCATGAAAGAGAGAGAATAATCTGATGAGTAAAAGAAGGCTGTGAGAAATATTGTGGAGAGAGTTGTTTTTTTTTTCACACTTCTAGATTCATTTTCTGTATGCTACAACTCATTTGTTGTGGTGCGTGTAGGTTGGCCGTCCGAACAATGTCCCCCAGGCAGCACCCATTATAGCAGCCATACAGGAAGAAGCTAAGAAATATCCTCGCATCTATGTTGCTTCCATACACAAGGACCTCACTTCAGAAGATGTCCGAAGGTGCGTGTAGCGAGAATACGAGAGAAGTAATACTAATTTTTGTTTGTTAAGAACATCTCGAGCTATTCATTGTTTCTTGTCTGTCTTTCTCTTTATTCATTGTTCCCATTTCTTTTTTCTTTCTTTCCTTCTCTCTCTTTGTATCTTCATTTCTCTCTCACTTTGGCTTTCCTTTCTTTCTCCTTTCTCCCACCTTTTGTTTTCCTTCCCCCCCCCCCCCCCACACACACACACACTTTCATTTCATGATGTTATCTTCTATTCATCCCTCATTTGCATTCTTCCACTCTTCCTCTTCTTCTGCTTTCTTCCCTCCTCGTCTCCTTGTAGTGTGTTTGAAGCGTTTGGTAAGATTACTAGTGTGGAGCTGGCTCCAGACACCAATCCCGATAAGCACAGAGGGTGGGGCTTCGTTAACTACGATTCCTTGAAAAGTGCCCAGGATGCCATCACTTCTATGAACCTGTTCGACCTGGGGGGTCAGTTCCTTCGAGTGGGCAGGGTGAGTGGATGAGTGGGCAGGGTGAGCGGATGAGTGGGCAGGGTGAGTGGATGAGTGGACAGGGTGAGTGGATGAGTGGACAGGGTGAGCTGGTATGATGAGTGGGCAGGGTGAGCTAGTATGATGAGGTAGCAGGATACTTACGAAAAATGAGTTGGCGGGTGGAAATGAAGGTCTGGCCATTGTGTTTGAGTGAGTGGGGTGGGCATTGTAGGGGTAAAGGAATCGTGTATAAATGGGTGGAGTCAGTAAATTGATATTCACTAGGCATGCAAGTTTGGTAATTGTAGTCCAATACTAAATTTTTCTCATTCTTTCTCTGAGAATAAGGTAGTGTCACGAAACCTTTATTGCTGTCTCCTCTCCTCCGACAGTGCATGACTCCTCCTCTGCCATTACAAGCTCCTAATACCAACCCAATGGCTGCCAATATGGCAGCACAGACCAACCTCGCGGCTATCACTGCTGCTTCATCTGTAGGAGGTGAGAAGTAATTACCAGTGGGCGTGTGGGTAAGGGTTATGGTACTCATCCTGTCTATTGTCTGTCCTGTTTATCAAAGAAAGATCTCAAAATTGCAGTATCCTAGGCATTGAACTATAACACTAAAAGTTCAAGCACCTGTAATATGCTAGAATTTTATATTTCAATTTTATTTTGAATAAAAGGGGGTTTAAAGTATACTTACAGTATACTTACAGGGGTTTCTCCACTACAACACAAGGACAAAATACCTGCCGAAGGCGCCGCTCACTAATTTTAGAGCGAATCTGGAAGAAATATCGGGGCCTGGTTATAAAGCTTTGTAGCACTTTTTTTGAGCAGTGCGGGAAGTTGGAGCTCTGCAATTTGGTGCACTACTAGCCAAGCCGATACTCTACTGCAAGACAACGAGTTTTTTTCCTATGATTTATTCGCAATTTTTTCTATTTATAAGATATTGAAAAATTCTCGTTGTGGTGCAGTTAATTTTTTTTTTAGGTTTACCCGTGTGTAAAATTTTTTTGTCGTTCTCATTATTAGATTCCAAGAAAAATTGATACAAAATTTGGAACTTTAATTCCATTCGCAATGCTTAAGAAATAGCCCTGCTGCCCCCATGTCTCATACTCCTTGTACGTGAGCAATTTTTTTTCAATTGGTTTGTATTAGTTCTAAAAAGAGCCCGCCTATATCAAGAGTAAACAAACGTCAATAAACAATAGCAAGAGAGTCAGAAGAGAGAGAGCAGTTTCTTGGAGATAGTTCGAGGTGAAGGCATTAGGTCTGCGCAGCTTGGGAAGTCTTCGCTCCTCAGAAATCGAGCCTGCTGGATCCATCCGCTTGAGTTCAGGTGCGCAGAGCCTGGAGAACGGCTACAGGAGGAGAGGCAGCCTGGTGCACCTTGCCACGTGAGTTCAGACGATGTATGGAGAGTTGCTGTAAACGGATACAAGACAACAAAAAGCTAACCTAAAACACCACAAATTCGCAAAGTATACTTCTGCTACTACTGCGCGATTGTTTCTGCTCACGTATTAACGAGTGGTGGGGTATTGATGGGGAATAAATCAATGTCCGGATCTACAGGCGGTGCGCGTTGCTATGTGTGGCCACCCTTAATATTTGTGGATTGAGCATAAGGTTTACGTTAAGGCGATGCCCACTTTCTGTCACACTGTTGTCATGTGAGCAAAGCTTTATACAGTGTGCTGTGAAAATTCTGTCCGTGACGTGAAGTTATTGCTAATATTTAGTGTACAAGAATTTTTTTAATTTCAATAAGATATTTTCTCTCTTTTGTTTTAGGTGGTATGATTACAGTTCCTGACTTGTCTTCATTGGCGGGTGAGTATAGTGGTGGTGGTGGTGGTGGTGGGGGATCTTTGTTTAGTCATGGTTGCATGCACGTGTGTTTTTGTTGTTTTTGTTTGTTTGTTTGTTTGTGTGTGTGTTATGGAGATTATATAGTTTTGCTGTATACTGTTGCAGCACTACCAGCCTATTAGTTTCGAAGTGACTGAATTTTTATCTACTAAATATTTGGTCATTAATTAATACCAGTACTATTTCCCTTCCCTCCCCTATCATTGCAAAGATCAAAGTCAAGTCATTTGTTTATTATTTGATTATTTTCCAATTGATGATTTGAGAATGTAGCATTTATGGTTAGTGTAAACATTTCTGAATGATTAGGTAAGGAATGGTTAATGGTTATCATATTTGTGTTGTGATTGTCATACAGCGGGCATACCTAACGTGACCCTCCAATCTAATTCCGCCGCCTCTTCATCTTCCAAGTCATCAGATGGTGGTAGCAAATTCACCAGCAATGGAGTCCCACCAGCTGTGGTCAACACTGAAGTGTCGTCACTCCAGCAGGAGGAGAACGTGTCCATATCTGGCAGTAATGCCAGACTCATGATCATGAAGAAACTCTCTCGCAAGACTGAGGTAGGTAGGAAAGTAAAGGGAAGCAATCGTCTCCTCTAGGCCTACACAGTTGAGTTAAAGGATGATAGTATAATGGACTGATCAGGTCAAAGCGAGTGATTTGGTACGGGGTGGTTGTGAAGATCTGGTACGGGGTTGTTGAGAAGATCAGGTACAGGGTTGTTGAGAAGTTCTGGTACGGGGTTGTTGGGAAGATGTGGTACGGGGTTGTTGGGAAGATCTGGTACGGGGTTGTTGAGAAGATCTGGTACGGGGTTGTTGAGAAGATCTGGTACAGAGTTGTTGGGAAGATCTGGTATGGGTTGTTGGGAAGATCTGGTACGGGGTTGTTGGGAAGATCTGGTACGGGTTGTTGGGAAGATCTGGTACGGGGTTGTTGGGAAGATCTGGTACGGGGTTGTTGGGAAGATCTGGTACGGGGTTGTTGGGAAGATCTGGTACGGGGTTGTTGGGAAGATCTGGTACGGGGTTGTTGGGAAGATCTGGTACGGAGTTGTTGGGAAGATCTGGTACGGGGTTGTTGGGAAAATCTGGTATGGGGTTGTTGGGAAGATCTGGTACAGGTTGTTGGGAAGATCTGGTACGGAGTTGTTGAGAAGATCTGGTACGGAGTTGTTGAGAAGATCTGGTACGGAGTTGTTGAGAAGATCTGGTACGGGGTTGTTGAGAAGATCTGGTACGGAGTTGTTGAGAAGATGTGGTACGGAGTTGTTGAGAAGATCTGGTATGGGGTTGTTGAGAAGATCTGGTACGGGGTTGTTGAGAAGATCTGGTACGGGGTTGTTGAGAAGATCTGGTACGGGGTTGTTGAGAAGATCTGGTACGGGGTTGTTGAGAAGATCTGGTATGGGGTTGTTGAGAAGATCTGGTACAGGGTTGTTGAGAAGATGTGGTACGGAGTGCTTGGGAACTCTGGTACAACAGGGTAATTGTGAGATCAGGAACACGTCCATACTAGCTGTAAATTAGTGTGAGGTAGTGAAAAGGTGAGTGTGTGGGTTGAAGAGAAACAGTATAGGTGAGTATGGTGGTGTATGTGTGTGTGCGTATGGTGGTCGAGTATGATTCAGTTGTAAGGGCATGTTCAAACTAGGAATATTTCTTAGTCTTCTGAATAATAACATCAGATGTATGGATATGAAGAAGAAAAAAATGCTACAAATTCGGTAAAATTTCACCATGTCCCCCCTCCCCCCACTCCCAATCCATTCATCCTGTGTTGATTGTGGTATTAGTCCAAGGTGATGGTCCTGGAGAACATGGTGACAGTGGAGGACCTAGATGAGGATCTGGAAGATGAAGTCACGTCTGAGTGCAGCAAGCACGGCAATGTGGAGAGAGTTGTCATCTACCAGGAGAAACAAGGCACTGAGGAAGACGCTGAAGTCATCATCAAAATATTCGTGGCGTTTAGCACTCATGAAGGTTAGGAGGCTTAACATTATGTTCTTATAATTTGATATTATAAAGTTAAGTATTTTTAAACCATGATGGACGCTTTCTAAGTTGTACAACCACTATAACTAGTAACTCTGTAAGCAATAAGCAAAATCACTATTGGGTTGTCAGCTTGCTGACCAGATGCTCCGTTAGATCAGAAATGGGATACATCTGGTGGCCATGGCATTCCATCTTATGGGCTTTTTAATCTGCAGTGTTGAATCCATAGTAATATTTTATTTGGTGGTGGTTTGACAGCATTCTTCAAGGCTAATTTTTATTGTTTTTTTCCTTGTTTTATTAGTATGCATTTTACCTACACATCATTTGTCAGGAATAATAAAGTTTTTATGTAGTTATAGCTGACACAATATCGTTGTTGTTGTTTTTCCAGAGGCCAAGACTGCTGTTAAAAGTTTAGGTGGTCGTTGGTTTGGTGGAAAAATGATCAATGCTGAGCTCTATGACCAAGAGAAGTTTGAATCCAATAACCTCTCCAGTTGACACTAATACTTGACTGATGCCATTTCTTATCTTCTTCAACTCTCACTCTTGTTTCTCCACTACTATAAGTCAACTTACCATTTCTTTTACTTTATTATTATTATTATTATGTTGTTGTTATTGTTTTTAATCATCTCTCCTGTGTTTTTGTCTCTTTTTTGGCACTTGCTATACAATATATATTTTATTTGCTACCCTATTCATGTTTGGAGAACTGGTTTTTATAGTTCCACAGGAGGGCCACTAAAATAATGTCGTTTATTGAATCATGACTTGGGACTAGCGTAGTAATTTCAGTTCACTGAAATTGCAAGTGAATAAGAGGGCGGAGAAAAAATCCTATTTGATGGACTCTAACCTCGTACAAAAGAAGTTTCTGGGCCGGAAGTTAGCGTTCCAGCAGCCATATTTTACTACTTGTACCTCGCAGCTTAGAAAATGGAGCAGAAAGTGGTAGATAAGCTTGTGGAAGAAACTGCCCAATGTAATGTATGTTTGGAAAGTTTCGACGAACTAAAACCTTTAGGCCTGAGACCTTTAACGTTGGAATGCCTTCACGTATTCTGCAGCGGTTGTCTCACGGAAATTTCGAAAAGACATCCTAAAGAAATACTTTGCCCAACTTGCAAGTCTCCTTCGAAGGTACCAGATGGAGGGGTAGAGAATTTTAAATTAGCGTTTTGGGTGAACAAAATTCTTGATATTGTGGAACCACAAGGCAAGACAAAGCACTTCTGCACTGTGCACAAGGACAAAGAAGACAGTCTTTATTGCGAGACTTGCAGTGTCTTCATCTGCATCAACTGCATAGTCAGAAAGAGTAAGCACTACAGCCATGACTACCTGGAGGTTGAAGATGCTTTCAAAAAGTTCAAACTCGAAGTTGAATCCTCTCAGTCAAGGCTTTATAAGCAAGTAGACAACACAGAGCAAGCACTCAAATCGCTTAACAGTTATCGGCAGGGTTTACAGGACGAGCAATTTGCTATTACAGATAAATTGGGAAAAGATGTAAGAAAAACATTTATAATGGATCAAATTTTTCGAATATCTCATACCAAATTGAAGAATCTTGCTATGGAGGAAGTGAAGCTTAACAATGCCAAGTCCCGTATTGAGGGTTGCCTGGCATTCTTGTCCAAAAGCTTGCAATGTGGCAACCGCTATGATGTTTTAAACATGAAAACGGAAGTTCTTGCCAAGATTGAGAAGTTGAAAGCGCCCATACAGTCTGATCTATTCTTTGCTGCTCTTGGAGACAGTCCTGCCATTGGATACTCATTGAATATAAGTCTTCGCAAAGGTCAGTATCATTCCTTAAAAAATGTAACTAATAATATGTTTATTCATTGAATCTTTCCGCTATTATGGCTATATTGATTAACCTCTATAAAGTCTAATTAAAATATACTTTTCTTCTGTTATACCCACTACTTTCAGTAATATCTGTCATTATACTGCTGCCTTTCACTTATATATTTGCTTATATAATTTTCATAGATTGCTAGATTGTGGCATTAATATATGTGACCGTCTACAGGAAAACTGGGCACAACGCGGCGTGCGTAAATATCGAGAAAAGATCGATCGATTTCTTAAAAATGTATTGTTTCAAGCCGACGGAAGGGAACGGTTAGGTCTATTATAGTGGGAACGACTTAAGCTACGACAATAAAACTTGGAGAGCTCAATATCTGGACGCCGACAACTCTGTAAGTGCAAAAAATAAAATTTCGAAGGGTGCCGCGTTGTGCCCGGTTTTCCTGTAGACGGTCACATATAATAGGGAATATTGTAATGAATGTTTTAATGCATGTTCAAATAGGAACCTTTTCCCTGAAACTGGTAGTGTATAAAACTACAGTAATAAAAAACATGACTTTGTTAAGATTAATTGTGCATTAACCTCTATTGAGCTCATTAAATAACAGTGAAAGAAATAGCTGCACGCTTTCTGATCCAGAAATAAAAACCATCTTGATTTAGTTCTACTGTGGAAAGCAACAGTACTAGTGATGTGCTTGAGCACAAATGGCGAGCGAGCCTAAAACTACACTATTGTTAAACAATTGATTTTAACTTCTCTACTAAAAAAAGTTGGAGTTTTTACATTAGGTATATATAGTAAAGGTGATTTAATGCCATAGTAACCACTCACTGCAACTGTTTGAATTGAAAAAAAAAAAAGCAACAACAACAACAACAACAAAAACCAACAACAAAAAATAAGTCATATTATTTACACATATTTATTTAGCTAAATAGTAGCTGTAATGCACAATACTTTCACACAACTGAACATAACTACACAAGACTTACCTTTGTGGTAGTGGACAATGAATTTTTAAATAAATACTGTTGCGTAGGGCTAACTATGACAAATAGCGTATTAACTTACCACCGCCACTAGCTTGAATAGAAATGGAACTCCGGTAAGTTTTTTGAGTTTTAACTGCACCACCAAAAGAATTCAAATCGGTAAACAATTCAATTTTTAGGATGATATGGGTAATGATCGATAAACCGGAGGATTCTGTTTAGTGAAGTTTGGGACGGGGTCGAACACCGAGCAAATACAAAAATGCGAGAGGGTCAAAGTACAAATGACATACGTACGTCCACACACATATATAAAGTAGTGGTGTGCTTGAGCACAAATGGCGAGCGAGCCTGATAGTTAGGTAACATAAAATGTTGCAAACACTATAATAGCAGTTATGACATTTGATTTCAGCAAACAAATACAAAATCACTCACTTACCTGATTAATGGTAACTTTTGTAGTATCAAACATCAACCATTCTTATAATCTCAATCACCAGTAACTCTTGAACAAGCTCTCCGCTACGATAAAAAATAAGCCAGTGTTATTATTTGTAATTTTAGCCAACAAATATGAAATTACTACTTATCTCATTCTTGAGTATTGATAACTTCTGTAGTATCAAATTGAAGTTACTTTGACCATCTGAATTACCTTGAATTCTTGACAACAAGCTCTCACCTACAAAAACAAAAGACAATAAATTTTAGCACACAAATACAAAATTACTTTTTTACCTCATTTTCTTGAGCAGTGGTAACTTTTGTAGTACCAAATTTGAGCCATTCTGACTATTTGAATTTACCAGTCACTGTTGACAACAAGCTCTTAGCTATAAAAAAAAAGGCCAGAGTTATTTTTGCATATTTAGCTAACAAATATGGAATTACGTACTTACCTCAGCATCCCTCGAGTAGTAGTAGCTTCCTTAGCATTACTACTTTATGTGCACATACGCTTTTCAGAAGTAGTGATAGCTCTCTTAGTACTGACTACAGGTGGCTCTGACAACTAACAAGCCGCACTTAGCAGGAAAAAAGGCGAAGTTTTGAATTTAAATCTGGTAAAGTGTTTTCAATGTCATAGTAACAGGTCGCAGCAACTTTTTGTGACTTGAAAAACAAGCGTTTTCGAGGGAATTCTCTCACAATTTGGAGTTTAAGTTTAAAGTAAGAATTGCTTAATGCTGTAGTTTCAGAATAGACTGGGGTCAAGCCTAAAAAGACGTGTTTTTTGGAGAAAAAAGTTTCCCGCGCGCGCATTTTAGGGGCATACGTACCATCCTTCCACATGCATATATACATATAACATATACCCGATTTTGCATTATCCACCCCTAATACTGTCTCGCTCGCTCGCCAACAAATATGCCTGATTCTCAATTTGACACCACTGTATAGTGTCTCGCTTGCTTGCCAATTAACAATTTTATGAAAGGGAATGGTGTATTAATGTGATTAGAGCTACCAAACATTTTTTTCCATTCTGCAGAGCATATCCTTATGAGTGTTAATATTTAATCGCTAAATGCAGTTGTTTCAATCATGCAATGAGATAAAATAATATTGCAATAATTTTTTTGGCAACCTTTTATTTGTGCCTACAAGATATCAGATAGCTAAATAAGGATGTGATTTAGTCTTAAGCATGTTTGTCCCTTTTCCCCCCAGTAGATAGCTCTATGAATACCATTAGTCGATGTTGGCTGTTCAAAAAGGGGAGGATGAAGCCCATATTCATTTGAAAGACCTATTTCATTGGCTAACACGAATATACAACTATTCTATGATTATAAACTAGCCAACTGTCCTTTGCCAAATGTATGCTAGTATCCATAACCTTTACTATTAACAATTTATACAAGTGCAGGTAAGTTATAGCACTTGTTGGAATATAAATTCATGCTTCCATAACATTACAATGGTATTGAAGTACCTCTAGCAGAATCATTAAGGAAAGAAAAAAAAAAAAAAAAAAAAAAAAAAAAAAAAAAAAAAAAAAAAAAAAAAAAAAAAAAAAATTGGCCTGATTTTATATAAGAGAGGTTGGTTGTTAAGAA
>WLWI01005939.1_pt1 | contig 10121 bp, 9 predicted proteins | sample 6701501 | NCBI WGS metagenome assembly WLWI01 (sample SAMN12718690, study PRJNA515312) | sponge metagenome | isolation source: marine sponge | host: Mycale hentscheli | place: New Zealand: South Island, Marlborough, Capsize Point | collected 2014-11-01
TCTTTGTATTGAGGACTTGACACAGATGGATAGCTACAACAACTAACTCCCACTCAAACTAAACATTCTTGTACTTCCACTTGGCAACTGTTTCATTTGTAAGTCAGTTATTCATGGAATTTGGTAAGCAAAACTCTACAGTAATTTCCCCGCTCATGATTTAGTAAAGTACAATAGTTTGGCCATAAATTTCAAAATTTTTTAATAATGAAATTAATTTGGTGCACCAATTTATTTTTCCTATAAACTTCACAGGCTATATTTCATATGTGCTAAGTGAGAAAGGTCCAAGTATAAAATTGTCTTTTTTCCTGGCTTAAACACATCAAATTTTAAAAATGATTAAATTCAGCCACTTCAAGGTGCCACCTATCACACATGTAACCACAAAACCACAAACTAATTTGATGAATCTATTAACATAGCCTTAGTATATCTCCATACATAAAATGAACTTTGTAGAGCTTTTAGTTTCCCTGCAGTGGAATAAAAACAATGACACAGTCAAAAATTCAAAAAGTTTGCTCTTTAAGCTGGAATGATATTCTGGACCCTTTTCCATATTGAACTTATATATTGTGGACCTTTCTCCATATTGAACTAATGTATTGTGGACACTTTTCTGTATTGAACAGATATATTGTGGACCCTTTTTCGATATTGAACTAATGTATTGTGGACCTTTTTCCATATTGAACTAGTATATTGTGGATACTTTTCTGTATTGAAGTAATGTATTGTGGACACTTTTCCATATTGAACAGATAAATTGTTGACCTCTATCCTTATTGAACTTTTGTATTGTAGACTTTTTTCCATATTGGCCTAATATATTGTGGACACTTTTCCATATTGAATGGTTATATTGTAGACCGCAATCCATATTGAACTAATATATTGTGGAGCCTTTTCCGTATTGAACTAATATATTGTGGACCCTTTTGCGTATTGAACTAATGTATTGTGGACACTTTTCTGTGTTGAACTAATGTATTGTGGACCTTTTCTGTATTGAATTAATATATTGTGGACCCTTTATTTATATTGAAGTAATATATTATGGACCGTTTCCATATTGAACTAATATATTGTGGACACTTTTCTGTATTGAACTAATGTATTGTGGACCCTTTTCCGTATTGAACAGATATATTGTGGACCTCTATCCATATTGAACTACAGTGCTTCTAGCTTAAAGAGCAAACCTTTTGAAACACTATGATATGATCAATTTTATCTCACAAAACTGTAGTTACAAATTTCTTGTCACTTAAAATATAGGTTAATGCTAACACAGCACCACAAGGTTCCTCAGAATCTTCAAACCAGACTTCTCCCATAGACTCTAATACACATACATTATCGCCATTTTATTTTGTCGTCATTATTTTCTACCGTGTCGTTACCGGATCGTCAATCCTCACCCATGTTGAATTCGTCATTATGATGCGGTCTAAACGGTACTTTCCCTATTAATTTCTTGCCCGCGTGTAGGTACTTTCCCTTGTTGCGACAATGACAACACTAATGTTTTAGCAACTGACTTTCTGAAGTTGTCAAAAGTTATATTCAAGTAACTAAGAAACGAAAGTGATGCGCATGACATAAAGATTACGTAAAATGATCGACGATGATGAATGAGTGAGCATGCGTATAAGAATGCTATAAGAATGAATAAAGTGAATGTATACTGTACCTAACAATACTCCCCCTCTAGTAACTCAAAGAACATATGTGGACAGATGATTAGGAAAACGTACTTGTCTTTCAGAGCGTGTTGTCGAAGATGAAGACGTAAGTGGTGGTAAATTCGTGATGCCTGTTACTTCCTGTAGATATGAATCATCCAAATAAGCTGGTTTTAGTCTGTCTATCGCTACAGTATTCTTGCGACCACCGAAATCCAGAATAAAGTACTTCTCCTTGCGATCAATAACTTTAAATGGTCCATCATAAGGAGGTTGCAATGGCTTTCGTACTGCATCACATCGCACAAATACATGTGTACATGTAGATAACTCTTTGTGCACTGAAAAATTCTTTTGAAGTGATCTAGGTGCTTTAGCTCGAACACTCAACATATGAGACTTCAACCTGGACACAAAATCAGCTGGATCTGGAAGAGCAATAAGGTTCTGGTACAGTGTTTCGCCCACACGTATTGCTCTCTTAATAGAGCCTATTCAATGATCCATTTGCACCAAGGTGCGAACGATTCTGGTCCAGTTACACCCACAGACATCCATTGCCAGTGTTTGTAAATGTATGTTCCACAAGATCTAGGTACCGGGAAAAAATGATGATTGTTTATATTGACAATTAGTAATTATGTGAATTACAAAATGCTTATTCATTCAAATTAAAATCTTAATGCTAACTAAGCAATGCTAAAACTGTATGTTGTAAATAAAATAAAATGTATTTAAACAGTCTGCAGAGTGGAAACGGTTCTAGCCATAAATCTAAAACTTGGAGAGCTCAATTTCTAGCTGACGAAGATGCATAAGTACAATAAATTCTTTTTTGAGAGGGCTATGTTGTGCCCGATTTTCCTGTAGACGGTCACATATTATGTTAATGGAATGTCATGAAAATATTAATTTGTATTAAATGTTTATTTGTATTGAGGTAATTGTATGCCACCATCATTGCAAGATGCATGTCGAAAGTGCACTTTTAGCTCCTGTTACTCTGGTGCAGTGAACTTTAACTCTCTATTCTCTTCGTACGGCCCTTGCAAAAGGGTTTTTGTATATGGTAAGTGCTAGCAGGTAAGGCCGCCTGTTAAATTAAACGTGCGACTCTCAAAATTACAAAATTATATGCTTTGAAGCAAGTTTTTGAGAGCCCATGAACTGTATCTTGGCTTGTTTTCCCTCTCTAGTATAGAATAAGTAGCGTTTTTAGTGTATATTTATTATTTGGCCTAGATTTCTTTTTTTTTTCATAAATATTTAGGTGTTCATTAACTCATGAATTATTCATAAGCAAGCACTATACCAGAACCTTAACTTCACAGGAAATAAATTGAGCAGGCAATCTCAATGTAGCTCCATAGACTAGTTCTGCTGTAGTTGCTGCCAAATCGTCTTTGATTGCAGAGCGAATACCTAGCATGATCAATGGTTCAGAACATCTAACCAATGAGTAGAGTGCTCCTGTGCTTTCAGAGAAGACTTCAGCTGTCTATGAAACCCGTTCAACTATGCCATTGGTTTGAGGATGATAAGCAGTTGTTTGTGCTCTTTTGATACCCAGTAGTGACATTAAAGTGTTCCATAAATTTGATTCAAATTGTCTTCCTCGATCCGTAATTAAATTTGAAGGAACTCCAAATCTGGCTATCCAACCATTCAGTTGTTATAGAGGTCATCGGTATTGCTTCTGCCCATGAGGTAAATCTATCTACACAAGTCAAGAGATACGAGTATCCTTTACAAACAGGCAGAGGACCAACAGTATCTACGTGAACAACATCAAATCTTGAATCAGGAACTGAGAAGGATGAATGTGGAGTCGTAGTATGCTTGTGAAGTTTTACTCGCTGGCATGAAATGCAAGTCCTGGCCCATCTACGAACGTCTGCATTATTTCCTGGCCAAACATAGCGAGTCGTAAGAATCTTTTGCGTTGCTCAAATACCCGGATGAGATAGATCATGTAAGGAATTAAATACAACTCGTCCACATTCCAATGGTACAATAGGTCTCTGATGTCCGGTTGAAACATCACAATAGAGAGACAAATCTGAATTTGGAATAGAAATTGCTTCAATCACTAAAGTACACTGAGGTGAGGACTGAAGAGCTTTGAGATGTTTGTCAGTAAGTTGTGACTTAGCCATAGCCTCAAAATCAACTACTGGAGGTTTGTTAGTCAACAAAGCATTGGTCTCAATGCAAGATAAGGTGTCTGCTACAACATACTTACATCCTTGAATGTGTCTAATTGTTGAAGTAAATTGAGCAATATAATCCAAATGCCTTGATTCTCGGGGAGAATAGCGATCTGATAGAGAGTGTAGAGCTAAAGTTATAGGTTTATGGTCAGTCAAAATGTGAAATGATCTTCCTTCAACGAAATGCCTGAAATATTTGATGGCTAGATAGATTGCTAGCAGTTCTCTGTCAAAAGTACTGTAAGCGACGCTCAGCAGGTTCCATTGCTTTGGAGAAAAATGAAATAGGTCTCCATTCACTATTAACACATTGCTGAAGCACTGCTCCAACAGCTACATCAGAAGCATCCGTAACAATATTTGTAGGTGCATCAGGAGTAGGAAACGACAGTAAACAGCTAGAGCATCCTTTGTTTTCTGGAAAGCATCAGTCAAAGCATCTGTCCAATCCAATGTTTTTGCTTTTGATGATGTAGAAGACAGAAAAATGTGTAGAGGTCGAATGATCTCTGCACATTGAGGTATAAAACGATGATAAAAATTCACTAAACCAATGAAGCGAAGTAGTTGTCGAGGTGATTCAGGTTTAGGAAAGTCATGAATGACTTGAACTTTCTGTGGCAAAGGCCTTACACCATTTTTGTCGATGTGATGCCCGAGAAAAGTTAGCTCACTTGCACCAAAACAACATTTGTTTTAATTGACGACTACTCCATATGAAGCAAATCTCTCTAACACAGCTTTCAAATGTTGTATGTGCTCTTCAGGATTAGCACTAGCAATGAGGACATCATCTATGTAGCCATAAGCAAAAGGTAGACCGCGAAGAACTTGATCCATAAATCTCTGAAAAGTTTGTGCGGCAATCTTTAGGCCAAAAGGCATACACACGAACTCAAACATTCCAACGAGTTGATATAGCCGTCTTGTGTACATCCTCAGGAGCTACAGGGATTTGATGGTAAGCACGAACGAGGTCCAATTTGGAAAATATAGTAGCACCTTGCAATGTTGCTGAAAAATCGTGGATGTGTGGTATAGGGTACTGATCGGGCACAGTAACACGATTGAGTCCACGGCAATCACCACAGGGCCTCCAATCTCCAGGATTTATTTTGGGTACCATATGTAGAGCTGAAGACCATGCACTTTTCGAGGGTTGAATAATACCAAGTTGCATCATATGTTCGAATTCCTGTTTGGCGATTTTGAAACGTTCGGGAGCTAAACGTCGGGGGCGGGTAGAAACAGGAGGACCAGTTGTTTCAATGTGGTGTTCAACGTCGTGTAAAATTGGGTTGTCCGTTGAACTCACTTGTGATAGCGAAGGAAATTCTGCCAACAATTTCGAATACTGACAATCACTGCTCTTCGGAAAAATACTTGTCTGCGGTGATGAGTCAACTGACAGAATTCCTTGAATGTGCAATTGAGTTTTGGTATGCTTCTGATTCACATCCACAAGTAATTCGAAATGACGAAGGAAATCTGCACCAAGTATAGGCTTTTGAACGTCAGCAATGATAAAAATCCATGGCAAAGATCTTCGTAACCCTAGATTCAAGGTTAATGATCGTTTACCGTAGGTACTGATTGGTGTGTCGTTCACGGCAAGAAGAGTTAGCTTGTCTGTTTTGTGTTTGCGATCTGTACTAGAAGGAGATAGTATGCTGACTTCTGAACGAGAAATTGTGTTTGTGTATATTAGTCTGAAACGTAAAATAGGCGTCTACAATTCGGGCCGGAGACACCTGTCGCCGCTAGCGACCGGCCTGATCGTTTCCCCAACTGCAAGGTTCATGATATTTCTCGGCCTTGTTCCCATACTTGGCGTGGTACCAGCAGAAGGATTCTGGGACGGCAGTGGTAGAGGGTGCTGGACTATTCGCCCGACGAGACTTCGAACGACTCCGACCTTGAGGTAGAGTCCTCATAGATGCCACTAGGTCGGACAATCGAGCGACATCTTCTCCAAGCTTTCTCATTTCACAAGCTTCAAGACGTTCAAAGGTAGGATCAGTCATAGAAGCTATCGTTGGTGCTGCGACTTCCATCACCTTATCAGCCATGTCTGCCAATTTAGATCTATCATCTCATCAAGGTGCTTCTGCGCGTCCATTATTGGCAGGCATTTCAGGAATGCTTAGTTCCTGTTTTCGGCTTCACCTGGTTCTAAACAGCAGTACTGCCAGTTCCCTCCTAGTACGTCCTCTAGATGGACGACAAGAAACTTATTTCCTGGCCAAAGTGCAGAAACTAGCTACCACTTCCAAGAACGCCTTAGCTTGCACCCGGAGAAAGAAACACAATAAGTAGTGTTACCAGCTTTTTTGCCGCCCCGGCAATAATTGACTTGAGTGCGCCTGCGCTAAGATTTTACGTAGCGATTACGTAGAAGGCATACCGCTAAAAGCTGAATAAACGTAATCTGACGTCATCAAATGGCGATCTCTGCCGCAAAAGCTGATAGTCAGCCAAAATTTTCCAATTTTTTCCACTAAATGTTATATTTCAACACACACAAAAATATATATGAAGTTTCAATTATTAGCTACTCTAGTTCTGACAAGTCTAGAAAGGTCCAAGTATAAAAACAAAGAAATGCTGGCTTAAACACTTTTGGCACTTTTCTGCTACATTTTTGGCCATAAATTTCAAAATTTTTTAATAATGAAATTAATTTGGTGCACCAATTTATTTTTCCTATAAACTTCACAGGCTATATTTCATATGTGCTAAGTGAGAAAGGTCCAAGTATAAAATTGTCTTTTTTCCTGGCTTAAACACATCAAATTTTAAAAATGATTAAATTCAGCCACTTCAAGGTGCCACCTATCACACATGTAACCACAAAACCACAAACTAATTTGATGAATCTATTAACATAGCCTTAGTATATTTCCATACATAAAATGAACTTTGTAGAGCTTTTAGTTTCCCTGCAGTGGAATAAAAACAATGACACAGTCAAAAATTCAAAAAGTTTGCTCTTTAAGCTGGAATGTAATATATTCTGGACCCTTTTCCATATTGAACTTATATATTGTGGACCTTTCTCCATATTGAACTAATGTATTGTGGACACTTTTCTGTATTGAACAGATATATTGTGGACCTCTATCCATATTGAAGTAATATATTGTGGACCCTTTACCGTATTGAACTACTGTATTGTGGACACTTTTCTGTATTGAACAGATATATTGTGGACCTCTATCCATATTGAAGTAATATATTGTGGACCTCTATCCATATTGAAGTAATATATTGTGGACACTTTTCTGTATTGAACTAATTGTATTGTGGATACTTTTCCGTATTGAACTGACGTTGTGGACACTTCTCTGTATTGAACTAATATATTGAACTAATATATTGTGAACCCTTTTCCGTATAAAGTAATATATTGTGGACCCTTTCCGTATTGAACGGATATATTGAAGACCGTAATCCATATTGAACTAATATATTGTGGAGCCATTTCCTTATTGAGCTAATATGTTATGGACCATTTTCCAATTGAACTAATATATTGTGGACATTTTTTCTATTATATTGTGGACTGAACTAATGTGTTGTGGACACTTCTCTGTATTGAACTAATATATTGTGGACCCTTTCCCGTATTGAAGTAATATATTGTGGACCCTTTTTTATATTGAACGGATATATTGTGGACCGCAATCCATATTGAACTATTATATTGTGGAGCCTTTTCCTGATTGAACTAATATATTGTGGACCCTTTTCCTAATCAAACTTATAATTTTGTGGACCCTTTTTCTTATTGAACTAATATATTGTGGACCTCTATCCAAATTAAAGTAATATATTGTGGACCCTTTTCCTTATTTAACTAATATATTGTGGACCTCTATTCAGAGCGGTAAACAATTTACTTTTTAGGATGATACGGTAAACCAGAGGATTCCGTTTAGTGAAGTTTGGGTCGGGGTCAAACAAACACAAAAATAGGAGAGAGTCAAAGTCTACAACGTACGTCCAAACATATATAAATAAACAAACATCCCTGATTTTCAATTGTGTTACCTCTGTAAGTGTCTCGCTCGCTCGCCGACTAAATATTTATTAGATTATGTGTAGTGTAATTATTTGTCGCAATTTTAAGTTAGGTTTTAGCTGTGTAGTCTAATGCAATTTCATTTTGTGTGTGTTTATGTGTTCAGAATTTTGAAGGGGACATTGTGGATGTTGTGAATACTATCTGAAAGATTTATATCGGGAATAGGATGCAAGCGTCAAGTATGAAATACTTTTTTCACCGGAGAACTCTCCATGCAATGATAACAATGATCAAACAATATTCACGCGTAATCTTTATTTTTATTGGACGATGTGATTTCTTTTTCTTCATTTTCATTATGTTTCAAAATTTTTATGGTGCAAGATCACTTTTTTTTTGTGGTCATTATACTATTGCTTTACGTATGATAAATATTTGAAATACATAGGCAATATGAAAGATATACGCAGGCTGTCTACTATTGTTATAACCAGTGTAGTATACTTTTGATATACTTAAATTATACATATGGTATACATATGGTTTCCACCTGTAGTATACTTTTGTCATATCAATGTTAATGTCGGAGCCTCCGTCCGACTAGGACTAAAGCTGCAGTCATAGACTTCGTGACCACGCCCTCAAGACCACACCTACTTCCAGACTTTGAACTTAGAATCTTCATTCACCTGCACGCACTTTGTTATCGACCCTTACCAAATCTCATTCACATCAATGTTATTCATACCCACTCAAACCCAATGCACGTATCATCGTGCGTCATACATAAGTACTGTACTTGATTCCCTACTTATAACTTTTCATAAAGGCATAGTATTCGCTTGAGTTGTGTGCGCTCCCACTTCCTGTCTCATTCTAGCTCTACAACGACGGCAGAGTATCCGTCTTGCTGAGTCTGAGCAGGTTAGCGCGCTAGCAGCTCTCCATAGGTGGAGAAACTGTCTGCGTGTCCAGTTCTGGTCCTTCGAGGTTGAGTAGGCGGGGCTAGCTTTTATCACCCTTTGCTTCCTCCTATTCCATATCTAGACCTGACCTTGCGCGGGATTTACGCCCCCGTGTTCAGTTATACACACCTGTGTAAACCGGTACCTATACATAGGAGAAACACTGGTGTATACTAGATGGAGTGACCCTGGTGTTTATACAAGCTTAACTCTAGACATGCCTACTACTGCACTTCTGTAATAATTAATGTAAGTCATTTCAGTATCGTAATAAATGTTACTTAAATGAAATAGTCATTTGTGGGGCCAACCCAGCATTTACAAACTCACACACTAATTATATTCATAGTCATGCCACATTGTAGTAGTAATTGATACTTCTGGGATTACCAGCTGAGGTGGACTCATTGTTCACTGTCTTTGTGTAAAGGTGGGAGGCCCCCTCTACCCCTCATCTACCTACTCCTATATAGTCACAGTGTCTCTTAATATAACTTTAACCATTATTAATTGACCAACTGTGGGATACTATAGCAAGGCCTGTCAGTGGAACTGGTGGCAGTCAACCTTATCGAACTATCAGAGGATACTAGGCATCACACATTACTTTTTGGCAAAAATATAGATGTAAACCACTACTATAAAGGTACTAAACAAAGTGAATAGAAAACTGTGATACTTAAAAGTATTTTTAGCACAGATACAATTACATGCATAATGCAACAAGTCAAAATGGTGGCCAACATTCTAGAGAAGTAATCAAATATTGTCTCAGTTCCTTGCTAAGAAGTTTTTTAAATGATGACCTCAACTTTTTGTATATGACATCATAATCAGTATATACTTATGCATCCCAATCAAATTTGTAATACAATCTTAGAAAAATTGCACCGTTTTTCTCAAAACTAATCCCTTGACCAAATGAATAAGCATAGCTAATATTTTCTATTGCACTTGCGGCAGATAGTGAACTGCTGGTATTTGGTCTATCTTGATGATTAAACGTAATCACTATTATTGTGAATGTGTGTGTAAACATATGGGCAAGTGCTCACAGGTAAATATATTTATTGGTATAATTAATCTGTACAAATAGTGCTGTGTTTAAAAAAAAACTGAAATGAATTCCTGTTATGTATACCTCAATCATGTATTGAACTGATTTTTATCACTTAATTAATACTGTATAACTTTCATGTTTCGACTTTTTGCTGAACACAACAGTGTAGAACTT
>WLWI01005942.1_pt1 | contig 10120 bp, 8 predicted proteins | sample 6701501 | NCBI WGS metagenome assembly WLWI01 (sample SAMN12718690, study PRJNA515312) | sponge metagenome | isolation source: marine sponge | host: Mycale hentscheli | place: New Zealand: South Island, Marlborough, Capsize Point | collected 2014-11-01
TACCAATTTCTATCAAGTATGAGACTCACCTTACCTTTTGTAATGAATATTCAACAAATAAATTTATACTTTTAAATACCTCCAAAATGAATACAAAATGGATACAGCATAGTCTTACTCCTAATCTACAATATACCCCACATTATAACAAAATTCAGTGGTCAGGAACGCCAGTCGGTAGCAACATATGGGAGGACCTTCTGGCGGCCATGTTCAAGTGTTCTGGAAGAATCAGGCACAGTAGGTATCTATTAGGCCTACTGGTGCCATATAAAGCATGGAACTATAGGTTATTTATATTACTAGTGTTTTTTAGAGTCAGTAGTTACCAGCTTCTATGATTGGGGTTGCCAAACATACTCCATTTCTTGCCAAGTTTGGCGCCATTCGCGCGGTCTCCCACAACACAACATCCGGTTTGCAAATAAATTTCTACGCTGGCGTAACGACTGGCAGCCAGCCAGCAATTCCTTCTCTTCTCACTCAAGGTCCTGGTCTTATCTCCTTCTTTCTCAATAACAGCTGGTAAGCGAAAAAAGCTCTTCTTATCTCTCATCCCCCTATTGCCACAACCAATCATCGCACAAAAGTTAACCATGGCTGTTTAGCAATTGTGGTACACGCGCAGTTGTAATCCAAGATGGCCGACGTCTACTTTAGCCACGCCCATTGCAACCCCTCTATATTCTGTTCTGTCTGCTGTCTGGAACTCGGAAGGTCCGCATTGCCAGAAGCTCTTAATAAACAATTTTCAATAGGAAATCATCCAGTTTTGTGTTGTCCGCTGTATCCTGGTTGTCTGTTTTTCAGAAGGTCCCGCTGAACGAAGTCCGACAGTAGTTACCTAATAACATTGTTGAATTAAGAGTGTTTTTTCCTCGCTGTAATACAACTCTATAATATATAAATTTGGCTTCAATGCTTGATCTCCCCCACCACCAATAAGGTTTTACAGGAATATAAGTCAGTTGAATGTACATCTACTAAATTTTACCACAGAAATTGGAACGACTTCGGAACAAGTAGTGATTACCACAAGGTGCAGCTAGACCCTTTACCTAACCGCTTCGGGGCATAGCGGTTAGGTAAAGTTTTGGCTGCGAGACGAAAGATGCAGAACCACATGCCCAAGACGCATCATTATGACCAGGTCACAAACTGGAATATTCTGCCAGTCACATTCATATAACTACTAACTTCATCACATTTACCTCATTGTGGTTATTTGTGTAGGCACATTTTATTATATTTAAAAGTTTGAATTAGAAAAGTTCGAGTGTTTTATGCTGTCCAATAAATTCTATTTTAAAAAGTGTAAAATTGGCTACCATTCTATAATTGTGCTAAAACGCAACTTTTGTCAGAGGGCTTCTCAGGTATTCTACTCCATTGTGTTTTTAAATGATTTTTGGTGCTTTTATCCACTGTATGACAATAATTTCACATTATTATTATTTTTATCATCATAATCATTATTATATCCTGTACAAAATCTACTATTGTACCATTCCGTCATAATTTTCAATGTACGTACTTTATGTGTATATATATATGTAACATTTATAGATTGATATACTGTGCACAGCATAATAACATCAATGAATATTCAAAGTATAATTTGATTTTTGTAGCTGATGGTTAAGTCTTTATGTGGGAGAACTATAGAGTTCAGGACCATCCTCTCACTGCATACTGTCACACTCTGACCTATGGTACATCAACCAGCAAGCATAATGACTAATACTAATTTACTAGAAACTTCTATTCATACCAAACAAAAGTGCTAGTGTCACATATATAATTACTAGAATGCTAGAATTTTCACTTGAGTTAGGTTATGTCTTTATGATTATTATGGTTAAATGTATTTCCTTGGTTGTAATCACACTAACTATAGCCTAGGTATTTATACTCATCAGTTTTAGTTTCGTTTTTCAAGTGACTTGTTCTATTAACATAGACACAAGCTGACGTAATTTATGGTCAAGATGCAATCATTGCCAAAGTGTGAAACAGAGAAGATCACACCTTTTCACACACATACAGTAAACGCAAAAAAAAAAAAAAAAAAAAAAAAAAAAAAAAAAAAAAAAAAAAAAAAAAAAAAAAAAAAAAAAAAAAAAAAAAAAAAAAAAAAAAAAAAGAAAAAAAAAAAAAAAAAAAAAAAAAAAAAAAAAAAAAAAAAAAAAAAAAAAAAAAAAAAAAAAAAAAAAAAAAAAAAAAAGATTCAGATTTCATGTCATAGAACAGCCGTCCTAAGATAAAAGAAAAGGGTAAAAATGAAGCATTAAATGTAAACACTGTCTTCATGAGAGAAGAAGCTCAACAGGGCAGAGACACTCACCAGTCTATATTTTCAATGCAAAACTCCACTTCCAGCACTCTGTTAACTTCCCAGCATAAAGCAAAACTACCGCAGGCAGCAAGAAATTATTTGCTCACGTGATTAAGATATGACGTTAGGGGGAGTTGCCCACTAAAGCTAGTACTTTAGCAGAGCTGAAAACATGACGTTTTTCTAAAAAGTCAGCCCAAAACTGAGTAATTTCGTACTTGAATCAATAGTTAAATGTCAGTAATTTCCAAATTCAGAGCGTGACAGACAGGACGACTACTATAACCCTCTCGCTCATGCGTGCTGAGAATTAATAACAACAATAAAAACTGCCGTTTTACAGCCACACTACGGAACGGAATTCGGAATTTATTTCTGGCGCTTACTGTGCACACACACACACACAAAAAAAATATGGCCACATAACAGGCATGCAGCATTACCTAGTATAGTTATTGAAGGATTCAGTCTTCCCTCATCATTGAACAGAGACTCGGAAGTAACTCTGGCCACAGGGTCATTAGGATTGGGATCACAGGGGTAGCCCTCCACTCTAGACCACGCCCCCAGCACACAGTCCCAGCCTATGATACTATGTAGGACAAAACTGTGCTCCTACAATACAAACACAATTGTATATTCAAATATAATACAAGTGTTGAACGGCACTGGCCTAATAAGATATCACAATACTATATTAACCAAATATCCAGCTATTATGAAGTACATATACATTGCACAGCAAAGGTGCGAACCCTCAGAGCTATACTACAAATCATCTCAGACCCAAAGAATAATAAATTGGCTATTCTAATCAGGAATCGATTGTATTTTGACCAATGAAAGCAGTACTGTAAACACTGTCTTCATAAGAGAAGAAGCTAAACATGCAAGAGACACTCACTGGTACCCAGTATCATTTGCAAAACTCCACTTCCAGAACTCTGTTAACTTCCTAGCATAAAGCTAAACTTATGCAGGCAGTAAGAAATTAATAGTTGTAGTGCTGGGCGATATACCCGAATTATCGTTACACCGCCAATAAAAAGTTGATATCACAGAGTCTTGCTGTTAATCCAGATGGTATTATCGACGGTAACTCGCTCAATATCGTTGGTACGGGTCGTCAATTGAATGCGGGCTTATCGTGCGCATAGCAATTTTGAGGAGCAGCCATTTTTTGCTTGCTGCACCGCTTAGCGATTGTAGTGCTAATTTAGCTAGGTATGGCTGCAAGTTCTAGCTCCAGTGTGAGGATAATAAAGCTAATACTGTTTCACCTGTGTGGACTTACTTTGGGCTGGAAGCAGATGGACAAGGCAAGCTCATTTCAAAGGAGATTGCAATTTGTATACTTTGCAATAGCAGAACATCTACAAAGGGAGGCAGCACCAGCAATCTTTTCAGCCATCTCAAAAATCATCACCCTAAGGAGTATGCTTACTTAAAGTCTGCAAGCAGCAAACCTGCAAAGTCCAGCCATCAGCCATCAGTCATCAGTCATCCTCATCATCTCAGCCTACACTAGTAAGTGTCGTGGACAAGCTAAAGCCATATAATAGAGATGGGAAGAAATGGCAAGACTTGACAGACTCTGTCACATTTTGCTTGTGTAAGGACATGCTTCCAATATACACAGTAGAGAAGCCTGGGTTTCAGCGAATGTTGAAAAGTTTTGACTCACAGTACCAACTTCCATCCAGAAAGTATTTTTCCGAGACTGCGATTCCTAAGCTCTACAACCAAGAGAAGGAGAGAGTTGTGGCAGAGTTAAGCCTGGTCAAGAGCTTTGCTGCTACCACTGACATGTGGTCTAGTGAGACGGGTCAACCATTCTTGTCATATACCATTCAATTTATAGACAATGAGTGGATACTGCGAACGTACTGCTTGCAGGCATTGTAGACCACACTGCAAGTAACATCGCAAACGCCTTATTATCTACTCTTGAGAATTGGAGTTTGAACTCATCAAATCAAGCAAGGAAGTCCTAGTTATCTTATTATTGAAGAGCATAGAATTGTACTCACCATGAACAATTTTTATAGTATTCTTTTAATTTTTTGGGGAAGTGGGAGTTTTATACAAACAAAATCATTTTCTTTATGTGTGTATGTGTGTGTCAGGGGGGTGTGTCAGGGGGGTGGGAGAAGGGAAAGTGGTAAGGGGAGAAATTCACATAATTGTGGAATTATTTAGACTCTTAAAAATCTAATATATATAATATGAAATAAAAATGACTAATGAAACCTAAACTGCCAATCCCTCCATAATGTAAACCCTACACACAGTGAGCGCTAAACAATGTTTATAGTTAGTTGACATAATTAATATCACATTAATTCATTCAGTTCTTTATTGTTTAGGTATGTGTGACAACTGATAATGGAGCCAACATCACGTGTGCCCTAAACAGATCTTTGGCATGGCCACGATTACCATGTTTTGGTCATAATCTTCACTTGGCGGTCACTAATTCAATTAAAGATGATGACAGGGTAAACAGAGCTTTGGGTTTGTGCCGGAAGATTGTTAGTGCCTTCTCTTTCAGCTGGAAGAAGAAACGAGATTTGGCAGAAGTACAGCAATCACTGAATCTCCCTTACATTCCCTCAACGCGATGGGGATGAACACAAGTCATGATTGACAGGATCTTGGAACAGAAGGATGCTATTCGTCAAGTGCTGCAGGCAGACAGCAAAACTAAGCACTTGAAACTAACATGGCAAGATTTGGATGTTCTGGAGTCTATCGAAAGTGCATTCAGTCCATTAGACGAGTTCACTGATGCTCTTTCGGGTGAATCAGAAGTGACAGCTTCCTCAGTTAAAGCTGTTTTACATGTACTCGAAACAGATGTGTTAAAGGTGGATGCAGTAAATGATACCACATTAACCAAGGATATTAAGAAGTTTGTGATGGAGTATCTTGTGGGACAAGTATGAGCCGGCTGACATCCAAAACCTTCTAAATAGAGCCTGTTATCTGGATCCTCGGTTTTGTGATGTGTATCTGAGTGGTGATGCAAGGAAATTGGTGAAACAGATGATTATTGAAGAAGTAGGATTACTGCTCAGTCATTTGAACTCATCTGAGTCCGTTAGTAAGGAGTGTGCACCAGGTAACCCACCTCCATCAAAGAAACGAAAACTCGGTGCTTGGCTTGAGAAAGCAAGGCAAAGTGCTCAAGATGATGATCAGAGGGAGTCATCGTCATTGACCAGCCTACAACATGTGCAAAAAGAAATTGAACATTATGAAAAACTTCCCCGTGCTGATGCAACGTCCCATCCACTTGAATGGTGGAAAATACATAGTAAGCAGTTTCCTGCACTTTCATTGCTGGCTAAGCAATATTTGTGTGCATGTGCATCAAGTTCTTCTTCGGAGCGTGTTTTTAGCACGTCTGGACACATTATTTCGAATCGAAGATTGTGCCTAAAGCCAGAAAAAAATCAACATGATAGTTTTTTTAGCAAAAAAAATTGTAATTAGTTAGCTAAAATGATATTTTCATTTCTAAATAATTTTCAAATTAAACTAACGATTTCCTTCAATGTTTAAATTGACTGTATAAATTTTATGTACGATGTACTATAAAAAAAATTTTTAAAAGAAGAAATATCGTGATATAATCATCGCCATATCATGATAATTTCAAATGATATCATATCGCCTGTCATTATTCAATATCGCCCAGCACTAAATAGTTGCTCGTGTGATTACAACATGACGATAAGTGGTATGTATTACCCACAAAAAGCTAGTACCTATGCAGAGTTGACAGCTTCACATTTTCTCAAAAGTGAGCTCGGAAAAAAAAGGTAGCTCAAAAAAGGTCTTAAATTGTCATTCCAAGTAAACATACCAAATTCTATAGTTAGCTGTCAGTAATCTCCAAAAAACAGACAGACTGACAGAAGACAAACAGACAGACGGACTACTATATCTATTTCTTTATTAATTTTGATTTGTGTTGACCAACTTGTCAGCACTGCATTTTAAGAGAAAGGAGATAATACAGGGGAGTGGAGGGTGATTTGAGTTTGTTTGTTTTTTATCTCTCTTCACCATTTTCAACAGAAGCAAAATAAACAAAAAAATCTTCCCAGTGAGGATTGGCAGCTCGAACAAGTCCTTCATACTATCTAGCATTTTTCTTTAGAACGAAATTTCACCAGAATGAGTGAATGGAGCTTGGAAGTCATACGCACTTGCAAGAATGACAGGGCGCAAACACTGTGGCAAAACTTTCGCGTTTAGGCCACAATTTATACCTGGCCATCACAAAAGCATTTAGTAAGCTGTGGTCAAGCATTGGAATGAGTTAGGAAGCCAAAGATTAACCACATGCCAATATAACACTTCACACTAGATGCTACAATAGCTGATGTTTTGTAGTGCTTGCAGTTGTAAGGAAAAAAAAAAAAGTTGGCTTGTACAATTCTATTTAATGCCTACCAATAAGTTGTACTAGAATGGGAGCATGTACAATAACAAGCTACACACAATCTCCATCAATGGCATGTCACCATGGGTTTCAATAATTAGTATGTAGATTGTATTAAAAATGCCATTTATTTATTAATTTTGTACCCTTTGTAGAAGTAATAGGGATAATAATTCAAATGTTTGAACTCCACGAAGCTTTCATCAGTGATTTTGTAAATGACAAACCAAACAGAAATAATAAAGAAATGAAATACTTCAGCGAAACCTACTCCAGTCAGAAACTGAAGAGAGCAATCAAACTACGCTATACATGAGGTACACACAGACTCACCTGTATCTCTGCTCTGTCCAGTACTATAGCCTCCTTGACTCTAGCACCAGCATGGATAGTCACACCTGCACCTACATACACATTAGGACCCAACTACACACACACACACACACACACACACACACACACACACACACATACACACACACACACACATGCACACACACACATACACACTAAACTTTAATACTAGCAGCAATGCACACTATCGTTACAAATATGCCCACATATCCCATAATTATCCAGTATTGCAGATAAATATCAGTGGGTATTCCTGGAAGTTTCAATCCTCTCATACAATGTGTCACATGGCCATAAATATGGCCATGTTACAACACATGTTGTCAAATTAACCTGTTAAAAGCCAAAACTATGTATACATAACTAATCCTGGGAAATGGAGAATGGAAAATACCACACCCCAAGCATCAATGGAGGCTAAGGAGGAAGAAGTAGGGGAAGGGGGGGGGGGGGGGGGGGGGAAGGAAAATAAACCCCCCCCCCCCCCCCCCCCTTTTTTTTGGGTTAACAAACGTTCTACAAAAAAACAACAAAGGAGAAAAAAAGAAAGAAAAACAAAAAAAAAAAAAAGGAAGGAGGGGGGGGAGGGAGGGGGGAGGAGGGGGGGGGGGGGGGGGGGGGGGGGGGGGGGAAGGAAGATTAAACTGCCCCTGCCTCCCTCCCTTCTTATTGGGTATACCAATCATGTGACTACAAACACAAAAGGCTGGCATGACCAATATATCAATTTAACAAAAGGAGGGTTAACTCCACTAACAATCTAGCCAGAGTATTTGCTGTCCTATATATTCCTTATGCTAGTAATCTAACCCCAGTACTATCCCTCTGCTAGTAATCTCCATATTTTCTAATTCCGTGTACATACCGTGGCTGACGGGTCAATGCGAGCTGAAGGATGTATTCGCACATGCCCAATGATGTGAGGTTGGTCTGGCTTGCCATTGGTTGACAACAAGTCCGGCCGATTGGAATGCAATAATGACAAGTAAAGACGATTGGCATAAATAGCTGAGCTATACACAAACGAACAAAATAACAGTAACAATAGAATAATATGTTTCAAAGTGTATGTAAATAGACTTAACTAGTCATTCCGGATGAGAACGATATCTTTTCATTTCATTTAGTATAGAACTCAACAATACACGTACAAACTTGTTTACAACACATGTTGGGTAAAGTTGTCTGCATCTTACAAGAATCAAAGCCACAGTTTAAACTATGCACATATGCAATAATATCTCTACTAAGTCCAGTATGTATACATACAATATGTACACTGTAAGTACATAGGTTTGTGTATGTATGTATGTATGTATGTACGTATATACAGTAAGAGACAAAATATAGTTCCGAATTCGGTTCCATGGTACGGCCGTAAAACGGTAGTTTTTTTACCGTAGTTTCTATCGTTGCGTTCCGTACCGTTTTGACAAAACGGCCGACACAGTTTACTAAAAACGGAAAAAAACGGTTAAGCTTTTCCATCGATTCACAGGATATTTTCTAGCTAGAAACTCTTCCATAGCTATATCAGTAAGCTAAGGCCTTGTATCAACCATTAAACGCTACAGGGATAGTGCAAAAAAGATCGTACAACATTTTTACTTGCTTCAATAGAGCTGCAGACCGAAGTTCCAATGGGCACAGAGCTCAAACGAGGTCCGCACTTCGTGGGTCTTCTGTTAGCTACTGATGGACCTCCAGCAGTAAAAAATGTAAGCCCGAGAAGGCCCTAACATCGAGAAAACATCGATACCGTGAGGTGGTCGAACTAACAATTCTCCGTGAGACAACTTTGAAAAGGATAGCTTCAAATTTTTTTAACCCGAAAAGCTCCGCCTCAGGAGCCTGTAAACAAAAAAAAGAAACGTTTTATTGGATAAACGATTTTATATAATTCTTTGAGCAAGACATACATGAACGAGAAAGATTAAAACGGTAACGCGGTCGAACGGAACAGCCGTTTTTTACCAAACGGCGTACCGTTTTTTAATCGGTGCGACGGCCGTTCTATGGAATGGAATTCGGAACTTTATTTAGTCTTGTACTGTATTCATGTATGTATGTATATGTATGTACCATATGTATGCATGTATACATAACATGCAAGCCTATACATACATGTATAATACAGTATATTAAGTTAAATTGTGTCAACATCATTGAAGCCATCTATATACATCCACCCTTTACCTACCCAGCAGTCTTGACTTGGCACCAAAACTGATCCTTCATCTTGTACACAAAGAGTCTGCCCGTGCCAGCTAGTGGTGACAACACAGACCTTTCCAGATCTATCACATCCTTGTCATCTGAACCTCTAGCAATACAACAGCATCAAAAGAACACAACAATAATAATCATAGTAATAATAATAATAACAATAATATTAATAATAATAAGTAATATAAAAATAATAATAATAATAATAATTATTATTAATAATAATAACAATAATATTAATAATAATGATAATAATAATAATAATAATAATAATAATAATAATAATAAAATAATAATAATAATACTTTCCTAAAATTCCATTATTAATACTCCTTCAATATATAAATAAATTTAAAGATTTTGTTGCAAGGTATACATGTAGTATTAGTATAGTGTATATGTATACTGTACGTCCACAATAGACGTTAAGATTCTGATGAGTTTTCTTCAGTGACTGGTGTTACATTTAAAACATAATGACAACAATAATAATAACCAATAATATTAATAACATTAATAATAATAATAATAATAATAATAATAATTGACCAGGTCTACTCACTACGTAGAACAACTACGAAAGCCCAGAATAACAATGAAACATCGCACAAGTCTACGCCAGACCCGGCGTCACATCGAACAGCATGTGGATAATATCGAAATGCTAAAGGGAAAGTCTTTCGAAACTTTCATGGCTGCTCTAGCAATCAACGATTTCGATGATGATTTGACTACAACTTGGAATGACTACAAAG
>WLWI01005943.1_pt1 | contig 10120 bp, 3 predicted proteins | sample 6701501 | NCBI WGS metagenome assembly WLWI01 (sample SAMN12718690, study PRJNA515312) | sponge metagenome | isolation source: marine sponge | host: Mycale hentscheli | place: New Zealand: South Island, Marlborough, Capsize Point | collected 2014-11-01
CATGAGCAAGTGTAGCTTCCAACAGTGTTTACACATGTAGCTAAAGGACTGCAGGAGTGTGTTCCCCTCAAGCATTCATTGACATCTATGACAATATATAAACTATCATACTTGCCATACTCCTATACATTTTTCTACCCTAATTTGTTTGTTTTTCTTTTTATATAAAATTTCAAGTAAGCCCCAAATATTGTGTTATAGTTCCTTTTTGTGTATATATTTTCTGCGTCTAAAGTCGCCTTTGCACATACACACTCTACTATTATAGGCTTGTTCCATTGTAATTAGGTTATGAATGTACATAATAATAGCTTTAATCAAGACCTAATCAATAAAAGCAAAAATGAAGCTAAAACAATCAGCCATCATAATGTTATGCACATTCCTGTATACTCATAACAAATTATAGCATTCTAAATTTGGTTGCTAAGTCCCATGAATACTTAATAGACATTTATATAATGTTAGCTATATGTGAGGAACATTGTCAGCTAAAATAAAAGCTAAAAATATTGCTGAAATACGATAATATCGCTATGCTATTTTGAACCTATATTAATGACATGCATGTCAAGCATGTATCTTCTGTTTGACTCAGTTGACGTTAATATGTGCAGTCTATTCAGTACCTCCCTCTATCATTTTTAAAGCTGTTTATGTGTTATATTTTAAATTAAATTTACAAAATATGTAACTCAATGATTACAACAAAGTACGTATTCCATGTCATTTCCCAGGGCATATAGATGGTCCATATAGTCATCCTAATACAAGTGATTCTATTGTACATAGCTATATCATGGGAATGACAAACCTTCACAATTGTTGTTTCTGAGTTCATATCCAGTAGTGCAGACACACGAATAACTTCCTACTGTGTTCATGCACACAGTGGTGGTAGGGCAAGAGTAAGTCCCAACAGAACATTCATTTATATCTGAACACATCAAACAGTAAAGGCCATATATTTGATTAGTAATCAAGCAAACAAAAAGTTAACCCCTGAAGGACTTCGGCAAGAAGTCGAAACGTCGGGTTAAGTTATAATTAACAATATTGGCTGTTAAAAAGAGAAAAATGTGCTATTATTATAATTATTTCAGCTGAGAATGACTGAATTAAACAAAAGTTGTAGATTAAATTAGGGCCTAAACTTGCCATCAAAGCCTAGCTAATGAAACATTTCTTTAATTGTTGTATATCATACTATTGCCAAGATAATAACGGTTCACAACAAATACTTTTTTGCAAGATGTGCAAAACACCACTCACCAACGCATGAAGTTCCATTAAAGTTGGAGCCTGTTGGACAGTCTAAATATACAATAAAAATTCAATTACAGTCATATCTGGAAAAATGATGGAATTGTAAGTACAAACCTATGAAGAATGTCCAAAATGTTGAATTTGTAATTGCAGGAGATTCTTGAAGACAAAATAGTGTTCCTACAGCCACACCTAAAACATATTTTATTTAGATTTGCTCATAGGGTAAAAAAATATCACCATTCAGCTCAAAAGTATGTACATTAATTCTGTGAACAAGCAAAGATGACTTCCATTTATGCCCAACTGAGAGTAATATTCTGTGTCATCAAAGAGGTGGAGCTATGGGAAGAGCTAATTTTCATCATTTAATTTTGACTGAATGTTTCAGGTATTTAGTGCAGTAGTGTTAGAGACAATGCTTTTTAAGAAGTATGCACAAGAATGAAAAATTGACTATTCCGGTCTTTAGCATTTTGAGTCAATAACTATGCACAAGTGTTAAACTGTTAGACAAGTTGTAAAATGGATTCAAAGTCTATAATTAATATAACTATTTAAATACATAATATAAAAAGTGCATGTCTTTTATTAAAATCAGTATGGAGTCAACGACATAAGAAAATGTAAGAGGACTTAAGATAAACTAACCACTATCCATGAGTATGTAATATCTTCTGCCAGACAAAAAGCTAAAATTCACAGTAAATGTCATCGTTCTTCCATTAGTGCCATTCACTGGAAAGTTCACAGACGAAGATCTTGTACTCAATTGGTATACTAACTGTCTTGTGCTCTCAACATAAAACTTAATGTATCTGTTAGCTGTAGGTCTTCTTATCTAGATAGAGATTGAAAATATTCACTCAATGGCAATTATTACTTGTATTATTCTTACTGCTTGATCATATGTAATACTCCACACTGTGCTTCCGGTAGATACAAAAGTACCAACCGGTGACAAAGAACCTTGCAAGGCAGATGGCCCAGTTACTAAAAACCAAAAACAAAAACAAAAAACAACAACAACAACAACAAAAACACTAATCAGATCCATCCAATAAACAAACAAATAACAAATAAGAATATGTCTTCAATTTATGAAAGCCTTGACAAAAAATAAATAACTGAATTATGTAGATTAAGCTTTATTGAATTTTATTTATAGCTAGTAGACTAGTACTCTTCTTGTAAACAAGGAAGCAACTATCTTGCTATTACAATGCACCTTTGAAATTGGACAGAAGACAAAAGAAAACAACATGACAAAAACAAAGAAGTTAAAGAAATGGAAAGCTGTAACTTACATCCACCAATGAAATTGATACATGATTGACTTGACTCAAGCCTAAATAATGCACAACAATATTGTTACCTATAATCTGACCCAAGATATTATTCAATACAACATGGTTGAATTAAACCAATTTATACATTTTAACAACTAGCCTCCGTCTGTCAGTCAGTCAGTCTGTCTGTCTGTCTGTCTGCCTGCCTGTCTGTCTGTCTGTCTGTCTGTCTGCCTGTCTGTCTGTCAGTTTGTCTGTCTGCCTGTCTGTCTGTTTGCCTGTCTGGTCTGTCTGTTTGCCTGCCTGTTTGCTTGTCTAATGTCTATTGACCCTACCTGTCTATCTATCTACTCTGCTTATTCACACATCTCAATTTACATGTCAGTTTACACATCTTCAACTAAAAGCCATTTCATATGGTTCTGGAATCTAACTTCACTTACCCTGCACTATTTCGAGCACGAAAGCAAAATATCTGCAGTGTACCAATCTGATTGGCACTTGGAGTCCAGGTCACATTTACATAGTACAAGGAAGAATTGAACATACTTTGTGTTACTGAAGATCGCATCAATCCAATTGGGGAAGATGTAATGAAATTTGTAATGCTGTATAAATAGACTATAGTTAAAAGGTGTTAGATTGATCAAATTCCATCTAATTTTGTAGTTAAAATTTTAGCTCAAAGTTTATATAAAATCAACATTCATACTACACTTCATGAGTTAATCCAAGCTGAACTTAGCTAGATCATAGTTCAATATAAGCACCCAAAAATGTATATCTGATGTTGCTTTTGGATGATTAAAATTTTGATATCTGTTTACTAAAGCCAGATTATTTTTTTCAGTGAGAGACAAAACCCTATAGATGAGTCACAGCAAAATTTGGGTGGTGTATTATAACTATCACCCTTGGGTTAAAAAAAATGTTGTACAATATTCTATAAAATATACTTTCCCCCACAAAATGCACACACACACACACACATATATATACACAACTGCCAATACTATTTGGGTTTGTAAATACTATTTGGGTTTGCAAACAATGTACCAACAACATCATGATAGCTAATACTCTTGGGGTTAGTAAATTATGTACCTCATGCCAAAAAATAGGGGCAACACCCTTGAGATTTGTAAGTAAAGCACCATAGCCAAAACACTTGGGATTTGCATTTTATAAACAACAGCTAGCTATAGTCACCATAAATTCCACCCATTACATAAAAAGAGTGCCATATCAAAATAATTCCACATGATATGCTTGAGAATCTCCTACCTGCCAAAAACATTGTGTTTTAGGTCCAGTGGGAATACAATAAACTGATAAGTGAGTTGTTTTTTTTCACACATAGTCCCTGCTTACTGTGTTTACAAAATTTTATTCAAGTGATTGGATTTTTACGAGCAGAGTATGTAACATTGCGTTTACTATTGTTATAGTGCTACTAGTTTATACAGACCTGACACCAACTGTTCCAGAGTAAGCCACAATTCCTGTAGTGTATGTGCCACCAGAAGGGACAGGAATGCAGGAGTCGTGTGGTGGGGTCTCTCCCGGTATCAAACTCGGAGCAGCAGTTATAGTCACATTGCAAGGTTTACTATCAGCGAAAACAGAAATAAGAAACTGAATAGGTACACTGCTCAGGGGAGTTGTGCTGGTAGATGTAATGAAATCTTCCATTTGAACTGCTACACCGTACCATCCAGTTGAGCCAGTGGCGTTATAGGTCAAAGTACAGGAGTTCTACATGTTAAAAATTTGATGAACTGAATGAACGAACGAATGATTGGAATGTTAGTATAAATGGGAATGGAAAAAAGGAGGAATGAGGGTATTTGGAGTAACAATATTTACATCATACATGCACTACTATTAAAATATGCTACTTGATTCCCAACAATCACTTCCTAGAGACACTAACTTTAAATTTAATATTTTCCTGAAAGACTCACACTATAAAGCTATTGGTGGTTGCAGCCATGAACTTTACTTTGACCCTAATTAACCAGTATAAGATTAGGTGCTTCATAATTAAATATAGTGCTAAAATATCAACTGAAGGTATTCACTTGCTACAACACAGTAGCTATTTAGGGTATTTTGAGGCAGAGAGTTTTTTTTTATTAATGCCACCCTATTATTTTGAATTTATACCTATACATGTGCAAGTAAATGCTTGGAAGCAAAAAAAAGTCTGTTGGCAAGTCATACTGAACTACCTGATCTAAGTATGAGCCCACAAGTGCACCACATATTCCACCACACTCATTTCCTGAGGCCCATCTACACCTGACAACATCTTGGTCAGCGTCTTGATGTGGGATATTGATAGTGTGTGAGCAGCCTTGCTTGAGACGAATAATAGGAGTGATGGCTGTCACAGGAGAAGTATTTATTCTGCCATTGTCTGTTCGTGGTGAAAGAGTTCCTTTAACTCGAACTTCCCAACTGCTTCCACCACGTATTAGTGATATCCAGCAGCAGCTTGAATAACTAAGAACATCAAATTTGAATATGAATAAATAGTGATGACTAATTTAGTTTCTTAACTTTGCATAATAAACATCAAATTAGTAAATCTAAAACTAATACAAAGGACTTGCAAATCGTTATCGCAAGCATCTTGCATGATCTTCGCAAGAATCTTTAGATATTAAATCAATATCAGAAGAATGAAACGTAAACTTTTTCTCAAGACCATTTACAAATTCAATTATTTAAAATGGGGCCTTTAAACATATAATAAGTGAAGAATAGAGACTTCTCTGATCTTACGATGCTTCAAAGCGTGTTACAGAAGAGCCGATATTATAGGTTACAGATTTAGAACCAGACACCCAGTCTTCAGTTATGTCAAAATCAGTGCAGTAAAACTCCAAGGAAAAGGAGGTACTGCAGCCAACTCGACATGACAGGTGGCCAAAACCAAAATTGCGAGTGGTCCCAATATCAGAAGATGTACATGATGTAGAGGAACTCCAGGTCCTTCGCCATCCGATGCGATGTGAAATTGCAATCTAGACACAAAATTTCAATATATACTACTTTAGCTGTAAACATAATAACCATAATACATATTTATATAAAGATTTTTCAATTAGTTTTCATGGTTCCAAATTAAAGCACCACATGTGTGAACCCTATGCTATGCACTTTAATGGTTCAATGCACCACACTAATGTTGAGACACAGCTACACAGTAGGTAACTGTGTGTCATCGGTTAAATACTCTTATCATTGAGTGGTACAGTTTGATGCCACTTTCAAGCCCTGCAAGTACTTGGCTATTACAGACCGACACAATATCTATGTTACTTGAATATATTATTTTTTGCAAGTGGCTTTGTTATTAGTTAGATGCAATTATCTCTTCTAACTATATGATTGCGCATGTGCAAAAATGGTTGGACATAATAGCTTGCTAGAAGTTGTTAGTAAAGAAATTCATAAGCCTCACCACAACTTGCCATGACTGTGCTGGCACATTCCCAGACAGCAATGAATGTTTATTATAAAGGGGGGGGGGGGGAATTAGCCGATGTTCTTTTAGCTATAATAAAAGTTCAAATTTATTGCTATTATTATAACTTGTTTGTGATGAACCAAAATCGTTTAGCTACAAATATTTAGCCACTCACACCCTCAGCTGTCACTTAACAGTTTGCATTTTTGGTTTCATAATGAAGATATATTATACTGTGATGGCAGGGAAAAAGGTGCTTTTGAAAAAAGATCAGTTATGAAATAAAATTCGAAAGTCTCCAATTTATCTGTGCTGATAAGATTTTTATTGTAATTTCACATTCATGAAATTAATCCCAATTTAAAAAAACTCAGATAATTAAAGATTAATAAATTCATCTATATTCTTAATACTTTGTAAAGATTTAGTTAATATAGTCTCAAATCAGAGGCTATGACTGCACAATTATGTCCTTACCCTTCCATCAAATGTTGCAGTATTGATAGGCCTCCATTGAACGACTGCTCCTCTGAAGTGAGATGCTACCGCAAAGTCAAGTACACAACTAAAGATAGCAAATAAAGTAGCCTTCCACATCCTATTGAAAATAAAAAATTAATAAATAATTAAAATAAATAAAGAATTTAAAAAATTGAATTCTAAGCCACTAATTATAACGAATGGAATAATAAATAACTGTCACTCAATAAATGAACAGAATTATCATAAAAACGAACCTGTTATCTTTACATTGACATAACAGCTTTTCGGCACTCTTAAGATGAAATCTGTGATATTTGCGCAAAACTTATGATGCTATATAGCTAGTTTCAAGTGAAGTCATATTCATTGTCATACCAAAATTCCGTTCGGTCACGTAAACCATCTGCTGAGTATGCAAATAAACAACATTGCAGGACTCACTTGGCCCTTTTGTAATCACCTACGTAATATAGTATAAAATTCTTTTCTAATATACTGTGAGCTGCATTTACAATTGTGGTGGTACAGCAAGAAAAAGTTAGTCAGTGATGAATAAGGATTTGTTGTGGGGATAAATACTCGCATTTATAATCTTGTTAAAAATTAACATCTATGTACAATGCTTCTAGTATAAAGAATTATTAAATTTTAGCATAGGCGAAGAAAATAGGTAATCTTTCTACCACTTCGTATACAGATTGTACTGAAGGCCTATTATTTGCATTACTTACTACGATATTTCATTTACATGAATTATCTGAACTCCTACAAACTAGCATAAAAATTAAAAAACAAAACAAAAACAAAACAAAAACAAAAACAAAACAACAACAGCAAAAACAACAACAAAAAAAAACCCCCAAAAAACCCCATCACTTTGTCTTTAAAAACACATATACAGTACAAATTACTCTATGACTATAGATAGTGACAGCTTTATCTCAAATTATTCCCAACAGTGGCATGGGAAGGGGGAGGGGGGGGGGGCTCCGGGAGGCCTTTGGAGCCCCCCATACCAAAACATCATCCAACACCACTGCCAGATACAAGTCTCTAAATTCATTATTCCTTTGATGTTAAATTAGTTTATTCATTGATGGAACCTCAAAGCAGTAAGCTTGCTCCTTTGTCTCGTTTTTTTTGCTGAATGTCTGGTGTAACAGATGTGAACATAAGTCTTCATAGCAATTTTGCAGACTCCACACAGTTAATGTCTGGTGTAACAGATGTGAACACAAGTCATAGTAATTTTGCAGACTCCACACAGTTTAACAATACTACCAGGTACAATACACTCTTTGTTGCAAGATGTCAATGTCTTTGGGTTCTAATTCCAATGTAAACATAATCATGGTGAACTTTACCTCAGTGGTAGAGGGATGTCAAATTTTGAAGAGCAGCACATGGAAGTTAGAGAGAAAATATTAGACAAGGATATGTTACATACATACTTATATATACATACATGCATGCATATATACATACATACATATATACATACATACATACAATTATGGAAACAGGTGGAAAATGCATTTCAATAGTGTTAAAATTGTTGGTTACTGGCTTGTGTGTGGCTTTATGAGTACATGCATAGTAGTTACTAGAATATCACCTAGCAGTATGACATCATCAGTTAAGGTGAACTTCTACTAGAAATCTATCTTTGTAGCAGGCTAGCTTGGATCTGAGTTAGCGTAAAATCCCTAGGTTATTAAAAACAATTGCAGGGGTGTGTCCACAGTGCCTAACTGGTTTATTTCATTATGTAAGCGCTTGCAAATAATGGTACTCTCTGGAACTGAGCTAAGGAAAAGAAGAAATTATAGTTACACCACAAGCATTTATAAAATCTGACTCTATTCATAATGTGATATTACCAGTCAGAATTAATACAGAAGGCTATGTGAGAACATGTTTGATAATATGGGAGATCACTTGACAATTTTATCTAAAAAAAAAAAACGATGGAAAGTTTGAATAAAGACTATTACATGACTGTGAGTTTGTGTGTGTGTGTGTGTGTGTGAGAGAGAGAGGAGGTAGCACTCAATAAATTGATCCTATACTTTATTCCCAGATACAAGACTCTAAATTCATTGTTCCTTTGATGTTAAATTAATTTATTCATTGATGGAACCTCAAAGCAGCCGCTTTGTTCACTTGTCTCATCTTGTTTTTTGTTTTTTTTGCTGAATGTCTGGTGTAACAGATAAGAATGTAAATCTTCATAGTTGCTCTGCAGACTCCACACAGCATAAGGTAAAGTTTTGGAATCTCTAGGATTTGTTATGAGTATGTAAGTATGCCAGCTGATATTGATTTGTCAATCAAATGGTAGAAGCATGTTGATCCATCTGCTACTATTACTGTTGAGGTATTCACACAAGAATCATGGCAACTCATTAAAGCAATCCAACTCGCAAAAAGCTGTGAAAGAGATAAAAAAAGAAAAGAAGATTGTTGATAATAATACTTGGCCCAATGGACAATCAGCAGATTTGTCAGGTCCAATACATTACTTTTTGCTTTTAAATTTACCACAATAGCACCAAAATTGGGTATGAATAACGATGTTAACAGGGCACTGCTGGAAAGCAACTAAGGTGTATATTCTTATAGTTATCCTACATTTGAACCCTGAACCTAAGGACTTGGTACAGTACACAATTTATAACATTTAGTAGCAGTCAGATGGCCATTTCATCCGACGGCTACAAAATGTTAAAAACCGCTTGCTGTACCATATCCTTAGGTTCATGAATCAAAATGTAGCATATTTTATACTCTATGCATTGATGTCTAAAGGTTATTTATATTTTCAGTAACAATAAAGTTATGACCAATGGAACACAAGAAGCTGTGGCTACTACTCTTCAAACCAAAGAGGAAGAACATGTCACTCAAGCTTTGAGACAAAATGGATTCCACTTTCTATGATTAGAAAGATTTCAAAACAGGTGAGCACCTGCAATACAAGAGAGAGCGATATGGAAGATAGACAACCAGCTGCAGCCATTGTAATACCATACATAGGAAATGTATCTGAGAGCATTAGAAGAATTTGGGACTCCTCTTATTATAAGGAGTAATGCTAGAGTGATAGACAGCCACTATTTTTTTTAAATTTTTGCCAGTCAAAAATTGCTGAATTTGGGTTCTGTATTGAAGAAAACTTGTGATTGGACCTTGAATGAAAAAAATCTTGTTCTTGAGTTATCACTTTGGAGTTCTTGAAAATTTCCTACATCATGAATGCTATTAGTACAGCACAAGTAGAACAAAAAAAAGGAAGTAAAATTTTGTGGTTAGACTGAATTAAGGGTACATGATTAGAATGTTAATTGTCACACTTGCTCTGAAGTCTACCAGAAAATTGCTTAAATCATTTATATTTTGAAAATGCTTAAGAAAAAGCACAAGCATTAATGCTTATTTGGCAAGTGCTTCATAACACCTTCCGACTCATGAAATGCAGTGCTTAAAGTGCTTACAAGCACACGTAATTATGCATTAGCCCCATGACTGAGATATATATGTATATATGATGGCAATATAAATTGAAGCCTAAAAAAATACACACATTTGTTGCACTACATTGTGTTAA
>WLWI01005945.1_pt1 | contig 10119 bp, 6 predicted proteins | sample 6701501 | NCBI WGS metagenome assembly WLWI01 (sample SAMN12718690, study PRJNA515312) | sponge metagenome | isolation source: marine sponge | host: Mycale hentscheli | place: New Zealand: South Island, Marlborough, Capsize Point | collected 2014-11-01
GGAATGATATTTTACTCTCACGCCACATTTTCACTCGCCTTTGGCTCGTGAAAATATTTTGCGTGCTCGTAAAATATTTTCCCATATTGTACTCTGACTCGTGCTATAAGTATTATATATTATATATGAATATAGCATTGAAATACCACTGTGATATTGCATCACTTAAACATAATAAGTTCGAGAATGTATTAAAGATAGTCTGCTTTAACATCGTCCCCCCCCCCCAAATAGTTTTCATCTTCCTACTCCACTGGTGATATACAACAACCAACAGGCAACCAAACATTTTGATTCTGTATTCATGTATTCATACTGTTACAGGGTAATTGCATTGAAAAATAACCTGGTGCTGAAATAATATTATTGTAATCTTTTATAGAAATTATGGTATAATAGTACACATCATCACTTACAATACCTACATACAAAACTAATTTTACCATTCCTATTACCTCGTCCAAGGCCAGAAAACCAGGGTTTTTTTCTTTCAGATAGATCATCATGTCTGGATAAATAACTACAGTTTTCTTTCCATTGATTATGATGAAACGTGCACATTGAATAATGAATATCTTTATCTTTACATTTTCTGCAGTCAAACCCCAATTCAATCTTTAACTTTGTAGGTAGATATTGCATGCTTTTGCAGGCTCTTTTGAGGGAATTATCTATATCTACTGTAATTGAATTGCAATATTCAGCATCACAGTTTGTGTACACTTTCATGCAAGTTGATTTGTCCCATACTAATACTTTTCCAATAATAGTTGAGTCATGGCAATAACTAAAATCAATTAAGTTCCCTCTTCGTACAAAATTCTTTTTATTAAGCGTCCAACCTGGAATTTTAATCAGTTCAACAATCAATGAACAAAATAATCCACAAGGACAAACATGATCTCCAAATGTTATTACTAAAGGCCCCTCTATATCTTTTTCTTTCATCATATGTGCTATATCTTTTACCAATGGTATTTTAAAAGGATTACGTTCACTTGGGAGAACACAAGGCATAAAGAATTCATCTTTACTAATTCTTGCTGCAATAAGTAATTCTTCAAGTAGTAGAAAAAAGTCTTCCTTTGAAATTAGCTCATGATTGGAAAAAATATTTTCTAGAAATTTAACAGTCAAAATACCAGTCTGACTAAAATCCCTTCTACGTAGTTGCATTTGATCGTGCTCAATTTGAAAACTTCGTACAACTATTCTGGTAACTCTTTCATAAAGAAAATTGGGATCAAGAATTACTAAATTTTTCAAAATCCTAGGAAAATACAAAATAATATTTAGTGTATGAAACATGTTCAAAGCAGCCTCAATATCATCATTACATAATTTAAATGAAAATTTTTCCATAGTATCACGACAGTCTTGAACTGACACAATTTTTTTTTTCATATTCTTAATGTCCTGTAAAAAGACAATATACCATATTGGCATAGATTGGTGAACTCCTTTTTCAAAAATTTTATGTTTCAGATCATTAATAACTTCATTATTTAGCTTCCAACCATTTCTACTTCCATCAATGGGAAAAACAATCATTTCCCTTTCCTTGCGTTTTTTTGTAATAAATTCACACTGCACAGGATTTGAAGTGAATTTATCAAGCTTTTGAATTATTTCTTTGCTTTTTTCTGTCAAAATATCTTCTAATTCATCATCTTCCACATGATCTTTAAATGTTCCGATATATGCTATAGCAGGAACAGTAGTTGTCTCCACAGCACGAGATATTGAACAAATTGACCGCACAGATTGTGAAATAATGGTAAAATTACTGTCATTCCTGGTTTGATCCACATAATAAGATTTATCATTTCTTACATAGCTAAATTTGGGCTTGTGCTCAAAAGTTTGACTCAGCTTGTGAACCAGAAGATAGATAGAGGAATGTAAAAATTTTGGAAGAAGCTGTTGAAACTGTGGCTGACCTCCATTATCCACAAGATAAATTAAACGAACTGTGTTCACAGGTGTTTTTGTGCAATCTTGTCGCTTCATGTTCTTTAGTTTAGTTATAATCATACCAAGAAGTCCTAGTCTTCGGCACTTGCCACGATTATAACACTTTGTAATTACAGAAATGTCATCAGATAAAAATCCCTTTGTTTTGTATATATTTTTAGCTAGAGTTAATGCCCATTGGTCTCTGTCAGCTAATTTCCATGAAAGTTTATTCTTTTTCTTTTCCTTTGAAAATATAAAACTAGCAAAATTCTCAATAATTTCATCTGCAGTTGTAGATATGCCAGTACTTTTTCTTTTATCAGGGCAATCCTCTCCCATTAAAAGAGCCCTGAGTCTAGTCTTACCAGTACCTGGAGGACCACTGATTCCAACTTTGCTAACGACAACTGTAATTGACTTCATTAATTCGCCTTTAATTTTGCTTACCATGCCATCAAAATCAATTTCTGCAGAGAAAAAGCCTAAAAGTAAAGCAAACAAATTGAAACAACATTATATGCTTTAATAATATTTAAACCAATAATTAGCACAAACAAACCTAATTAGTCTATTATCACACTGGCCATGAACTGGCATTGGCAAAGATGATATGGTGCAACAGGAAATTCATTTCATTCTGGTCAGTAAAATGTTATTTAATTATTGATTTGCTATATTTAAAAATTAATCATTAGATTTATTCAATCCAATTTACAGGATTTTTTTGTTAATGGTAAAGAATAGAGCTGGGTGATATTGGATAATCACGGACGATAAGATATTATCTTGAATTATCACAATAAAGCGATATATCAAGACATTTCAAACATAATACCGAACAAAGTAAATTTTATTTCAAATGAGCTTGCTATGTTCATCTGCTTCCAGTCCAAAGTTAGACCTCGGGGCAATAATATTGTGTTGGCTTCCTTAAGCTAGAATTTGAACTCACAGTCATTGATAGCTACTTTAAAAACTTTGTTAGTTCCACATTATAACTAAGTTACAAATAAAAAAAAGCGGCTATACCTCATAACTGTCATGCGCGTGAAGCTCCCACATTAATCTAATGACCCATACCAACAGTTTTGTGAGAAACCGATAATACAATGCGAATATAATTGAAATATTGTCTCCGCGATGAAGGGTTTTTATCACAATGTAACAATAATTCCAGTATATTGCCCAGCTATAGTAAAGAATATTAATCTCTATTTTGTCAATTAGCTTAAAATACATCATCAGAAATGACTGCCCAGTAGCAAATTGTTATTGATTTATTTCTGCTAGTAATAAAGTCTTGTAATTTTGGCAATATGCTATCACATTTCCTTGTCCTCCGAAAAAATGTCGGGCTAGAGCTACCACAATTTCTAATAAAGACTACCTCTATAAATACCGGTGTTCAGGGGAGACCAGTATGACTATGTTGGCTTTGGAAATATACCGAGCTTTTTTTTCAAACTGCAAGCAGCTGGTTTAGCCTAAGTAATTAGTAGCTGGATTGGTTATTCTAGCTGCATTCCAGGCATTTTACCACTATTAGCACTAGACAATTTACTAATAGCACTGTAAGTTTAAAATTAACATCAAACAGCCAGTTTGGCTTTTCAAGCATGCTGAGTTGATCAATGCCTGGTGCTAAATTTCTACCAAGTTTTTTCCGTTCTCCTGATGGCCATGGAAATCTTAAAGACAAGGATTCTTTAAGGTGAACACTGTGTAAGAAGTGAGTTTTATATAGCAAAGATGAAGCAACACCAGCAACTTCCTCAGTCACTTGCTCACTCACCATCCAACTAAATTCAGAAAGGTCGAACAAAAAGAAAGCTTATCCAGGAACAGTAGAGCTCATCTTCAAGTATAGCTTCACAGTTATCTCTTGCCGATGTCCCTAGCAGTATGATCACAGCAAGAAAAAAAAAGAAGAAAATATAGCATATTTACTTAACATAGTATACCATATCTAAATTGCTGATAATAGCCCAGCTTTAATTTCTAATTCATTGAAAGTTACTCCATGGGGTCAAGAAGTATGACTGATCTTGTCCTTTTTTAAGCAATTTCACTAATGTCGTCCTTTTTCTAATGTTTAGGAGCCAAGAGTTATAATAAAAATATAAATTAATTATAACATCTTAAAACACTATGACCTAAAAAGGAAAAATTTCGACTGCATAACAATATTATCACAAGCTCTCAAGAATAGCATCTCAATTATTTTTTCACATTAGTGCCTCTAAGACATATTAAAGCTGGAATCTGGAAGGTCATAGTAAAATAATATTGAAAAGTAGAAAAAAAAAAACAACAAATGGAGTGCCTAATAAAAATCAGCAAGCTTTCAAGATAATAAATAATAGTACCTGGGGTATCCGTTGCAGGCGACATTTCTTCCAGGGGAAAATTGTCATCCTGTAAATCAACATTTTCTTCTTCATCTTCAGAATTAACTGAATCTCTTGAAAATGTCGCTTGAATTGATGCTTGATCAATGGTTAGAAAATCCAAAATGTTTCCTGATGAATAAGCATTGTCTGGCAAATATTCATTTCCAGTATTACTATTGAGATCAGTATCCCTGTACTGCTGAGTATCAACCTCAGATTCAGCATTGGCAGATTTAGGAAGTTCATCAAGTAATTTTTCAACTACATCCAGACGATTAGCAACATCGTCCATGTTATTTGATATAATTTCCATCTCTTTTGTCACTTGTTTATATGACTTCATGGTTTCTTTGAAAACAATGCATAATTCTTTGAACTGCTGATGAACTTTCTCAGCATTGACGCCACTTAAACCTAAATAATGATTTAATTAATAATCATAAATATATACTGTAGTTTTTACCTGTTTTTACATAGACATTTAAACACATTTTTGAAAAACCAAGTGAAATCATAATAACTTTACATGCTGCCTCAAAGTAACTCTCTATGCGACTTGCTTGTATGCATGGTGAGTTTAGTGTATCATAGTGATGAAAATTTTCATAGTTTAAGTGTGTTGCGCAAAAAATACCTGTGTGAGACAGGATCACTATATTGTAAGAACATAAAAGTAATTGTAATCTCACTCAATGATTTAGTCATTCCGAATTAAATATATAACAATCACACGTACATGTTTTTTAATCATATTTACTTATACCACTTATACCAGAGTTCTTGGCTTGATAATTCAGTATTGAATTTCATTAGAATCTCAAAAACCTAAAACAACTATTTTATAGATTTGGTATTGAAACTAGCCCTATTACAGATGACTGGCTTACTCACATTAGAGTGTCATCGTACTTTCAACAATATATATACTTAAACAAGAAAGCTAACTAAGTTCTCATATGGGAAACACAATTGAGATTAGTAATATTCAATTTTAATGGCAAGGAGCAAATATTCTTAAGTGTCAATGTAACATAAGGATTCTTGCTAAAACCAACAACATTCTAATTTTTGTACCACACAGAGCACAAATAATTCTCAACAGTATTTTTTCGTTTCACTTCATGCCAATTAATTTTTCTTCATTGTATGTTAGGAATTTTTTTTTTTAATGTAATAAAGTTATTTTTTTTTTTTTTTTTTTTGTTTGTTTATTTTTTTGCTTTTTGCCATTACAAGATCTGGATGCAGAAAAAAAATTGTGTTTGCCTTAATCGTCTATTGCACCCACTTTTTACAAGTAACAAGCACGTTCTACTGGATGTGATGATACTTTACCAACCATAAGGTGACGATGCTTTATCGAAGGTCCACAAGACCGAGACTTTATGGCTTTTTAAATTATACTAAAGAGACACACTTGGCACGCCTCTGTAGCTTTAGCTACTTTATTATAGAAAAAAAATTGTGTTTGCCTTAATCGTCTATTGCACCCACTTTTTACAAGTAACAAGCACGTTCTACTGGATGTGATGATACTTTACCTACCATAAGGTGACGATGCTTTATCAAACCGTATGCTCATGAATTATTCATGAATACACACCGTCGTTGGTCGTCGTTACTGACACACAAGCATATTATTATAGATATCAAAATCCAGGGGAGTAGGAAGCTAGACCTTATTGGTGCGGCCATTATAAGTACACCCTCTAACCACACCCACTCATTTATTCAAGTAATGAATTTTTTTAATAGAAAAGACAAACGAATGGTTTTTCCATCAAATGAACCAAAGAATTTAAGTCTACCCTCTGCATATCTCATAAATTCAAATGCCATTGTAATCTCACCAAACTATTCAGTGCAAGCCATATTTTATTATATTACAAAAGCAAATGGTTTTTATAGCAATCAGTAGGTTCACTCAATGTTAAATTATATAGAAACTTTCTCACCTAAAGGGGTCTGGAAAAAAGCAAAGGAAAAAAATGAAAAATCTTGGTCGTCGCCAGGAATCGAACCCAGGGCCACTGGCTTCAGCCACCAGTGCTCTAACCACTGAGCTACGACAACCCTCCACACCAAGACCTCACATTTTTCCTTTATACTGTTGAGTAGTACCGCTTGCTGCAGTCTCATACTCAACAGACCACCAATTATGTGCCATCAGAACACCTTTTCGGTGTCGACCGGAAACACCTCTCCCTCCAGAGAGGAGCCATAATTTATGGATTGAAAAGGCTTTATCATCACAATTATCAAGTTCTGACCCTTCATGCTTTTTTCCAGACCCCTTTAGGTGAGAAAGTTTCTATCTAGTTTGTATGAAGGATCAGAACTTGATAATTGTGATAATAAAGCCTTTTCAATCCATTTTCCTTTGCTTTTTTCCAGACACCTTTAGGTGAGAAAGTTTCTATCTAGTTTGTATGAAGGGTCAGAACTTGATAATTGTAATGTTAAATTATAGTTATAGCTATTATGTAGAGCTACTAATCTACTGGACATATAAAGCAAACAACACAATGACAAATTTTTTTTTTTTTAAACTGAATTCTTCATAATTAAAACTTACAAATACATGTACCTGCCATTTGTGGCAGTCTTAGCTTTATTATCTTCAAATATATGTGGCAAATAACTGAATGGGAAAACTCCTAGTAGTGCAAAATGGCCATTTTGCAGACCAACAGTGCTGGAACATGGACTATAAGTTGCGTATCTGCTTCCTCGTGATCACTCTGTGGCATCTGTAAAGTTATTTTATTTGCCAAAACACTCTGACCATGACTAACAAATACCTCCTTACTTTCAGGGTATTCAAACATTGAGATCTTGTTGGAGAGAAACTCAAATAGTTCCTGCTTATATTTTTTCATTCCACAGAAAACCAATCCAATTAGTAGGTACTACATTTTTTCCTTCCACCTTCCTCCGTATGCCCTTTCCCCACTTCTCTCTTGTTGATGCTTTGATGCAGCCTTCCATATATGCATCCCAGACTATATCAAGGTGTGTGCATCTCCCAATTTGCTTGATAAGGTGAGGCAAAAAGACAGAATCAGCATAATCATCAAAAGTCTTGATGTTTGCTGTAGGAAGAAGATGAACTAGTGCCGTACCATCAATGGCTATTGCATTGAAATAGTCTGGAGGTTCATGGTCCTCACCCACAGGCAATAAATCCATAAGATCAGATTTTACTGTGGATCTCAGGATTCCATCTGTTGACACAGAGGGTGGAAAGCACTGATTTTCATGTTTGAAAAAGTTAGACATATCATAATCCCTGTTTTTTGCTACGATATAATAGTGGTGAGAAAAGAGATACATAATTTTTCAAGTTTCAACTGCTTTGATTTAGACTTTGGTTTCGGGTGTTTGAAGAGTGAGAGGTTGTTAAACAGCGAAGGTGGTATTTAGCTTCCAAAGCTATCAGATCTCCACCCTCAATTTTGCAAGTAACGAAGTGTCTTGGAGATCCTTAGCCATATTTCTCAAGCTGGCATCGGATTGCAGGGTGCTGAACTGGTGAAGCTTACCACTTGTACCCTCACAAAAAATACACGCATTTTGTCTAGTGACTGACATTGTGGACATGCACGTTTGGTACTGCCCTCACTATGAGATATAGCTTCCGTGTTAGCCTTTTTCTCTTTGCCCTTTCCAGCTTATCTACACTAAGTTTGTTGTAACAAGACTTATGCCACTTGACTTAATTTATAATCATATCATGCACGGTAATATTCTCTGTTAGATGACTCATAGGCATAGGCTGTAAATTTAGCTCTCTGAGTGTAAATACTCGTGAAAGAAATGATTCGTATGGGCCAGATTTGTCTGCACTACCAGGTCCATGCAATGGGCACTTCAATGCTTCACTTGAATTTTGTTGACATCACACACAATGTCCAATCCATTTTGTGGGCTTAATGGTCAAAATCTGTGGCTAACTGCTAACCTGTGGATAGTAAGAGCTGAGAAGTAGCCAGAGAATACAACTCTAACTTACTAAAAGTCCAGCTGATTCCAGGAAAAGAGCAGCTGCATGGTCACTAAAAATAGCTAAACATGTCTCTATATATAGAAAGTGTAAATCACACTTTCAGGTTTGGATCCTAGCAAAAATTTACACTTATGGGTGTCAAGACTTTCTTGTAAAAATTTGCTGCTTTTATCAGGCGTGTCCCCATCACACCAAACATTTTCTTCTATCTTCCCAATATGACCATTAGCATCGCTACTACCTCGAATAGAAATGGAACTCCAGTAAGTTTTTTAGTTTTAACTGCACCCGCAAAAGAATTCAAAGCATTAAACTGATACGGGTAATGGTTGATAAATCAGAAGAATCCGTTTAGTGAAATTTGGGACGGGGTCAAAATAGAGCAAACACAAAAATAGGCGAGGGTCAAAGTACAAAATGACATACATACGTCCACACATATATATAAACAAAGAAACATCAATTGTGTTACCCCTGAGAGTGTCTCGCTTGCTCCGCTCGCTCACCAAATATAATCCTTATTCTTTTTATGTATAACTCATACCATATTGGTCGTGGTAATCGCTCATGCATTATGTAGCCAATGCATCAATGTAGCTGATTAATGTATCTCATCATTGTGTACAGTCACTTCTTGATTTTATCAAACACCAAACACGAAACCAAATTAAATTACATACAATTTCCTGAAAGAATTGAAGTGGTGTGCCTTAAGTGATCAGAGCAAAAAAAAAAAGAAAAAAAAAAGAACCCCCCTTTTTAAAATTTCTAGATCCACCCCTGACAGCATTGGTAACAACTAGTCAGCTAGGCTGGCTGCTATAGCTACTAGGCTATTTGAGGGTAATGGGTTTGCGTAGTACAGCAACGCATATGATATCGTGAAATACCTCACAGTCATATACATATGCATTGATGTACTTGAGCACAAACGACAAGCAAGCCATTGCGCACAAGTAATTCAAAACCATTAAAAAATAATTTTGTCTGTAAAATTACAAGCAGCTCCTTACAAAAAAGCACTGAACTACTAATATAGCCAAAAAATTGCGTATGGGAAATGGTTTCAATGTCATAGTAACCACTTGAAACAGCTTTTTGGGATTTGAAAAAAACAACAAGCATTTCTAAGGAATTATCAAACAGCTTAGAGGCCTATTCTAAGTGAGGAAATTGGGAGGAAGCCTGAGAAGAAGAAAAAAGTTAGTATATTCATTGTTTGCTTCATAAAATTCTTGTAGCAGATGTAGCACTTAACACTCTCACACACACTTGCTCATTAGATAAACCAACTCAAGGCTTACGTTGTAGTCTTTTATTGAGTTAACATAATATTGGGCAATGGAACAGCAGTAACTAACAACGTATTTTCTGGTTCTTTGAGCCGGATAGCTACGTAATTTCTAGCTCGAGCTTCTACCTGTGCTCTATAACGTGAACTATCATTTTTGCTTCATTTTACTCTAGTTGTAGCTAGTCTAGTGTGAGTAGCCAGTTAGTCAAGTTGTAGTAGTCTCTAGTAGTTCTAGTCAACTTCAGCATTGCTATTAGGAATAACTCCTCAATTTATCACCTATTCCATTATCTCTCATATACTACTGACCTATTGTCCTGCATTATAACCTATTTTCATCTATCTCCATTCCTTTCACAGTGGAATCAGAAATTGAGGGGGGGGGGGGGGGGGGGGGGCCCCCCAAAAAAATTTTTTTTTTTTAATTTTTTTTTTTTTGTTTTTTTTATTAAAAAAAAAATTAAATGAGCTGA
>WLWI01005946.1_pt1 | contig 10118 bp, 7 predicted proteins | sample 6701501 | NCBI WGS metagenome assembly WLWI01 (sample SAMN12718690, study PRJNA515312) | sponge metagenome | isolation source: marine sponge | host: Mycale hentscheli | place: New Zealand: South Island, Marlborough, Capsize Point | collected 2014-11-01
TGAGGAAGAACATGTCCATCATCCCACAGGACCCAGTTCTATTTAGTGGGACAGTCAAGTACAATCTTGATCCCTTCAATGAGTATTCAGACCTGCAGTTGTGGAAGTCTCTAGAACAAGTCCAGCTGAGAGACTTTGCCAGTCAGATGGAGGGACAGTTACATGGAGAAGTGTTAGAAGGAGGCAGTAACTTCAGTGTGGGCCAGAGACAACTAGTATGCCTTGCAAGGGCTCTTTTAAGAAAGAACAAAATTCTAATACTAGATGAAGCAACTGCTAATGTTGATCCAAAGTAAGTTTCTTATATTATTCTATTATTTGGCGATTGAGCGAAGCGAGTGAGACATTATCAGGGGTGATACAATTGAAAATTAGGGATATTTGTTTGTTTATATATATGTGTGTATATGGACGTACATGTCATTATGTACTTTGACCCTTGCATTTTTGCATTTGCTATGTCGTCTACCCCTTCCCATACTTACACTAAGCAGAATCTTTCAGTTTAGCGATCCCGTATCATACAAGGAAATTTATTGTCCCATTTGTACTGAGTTGTTTCTAAATGCCACAAGACACACTTAGGTCTTAAAAACTTACTGTTAGACTCAACACTGTGCAGTAATTCTTTAAAACAAGTCACAAAAATGTTACGGCGAAAGGTTACTTTACAAGATGTAATTTCAAAAACTCGGCCGTTTATAGTAGCTGTGAATGCTTGTTGTCAGAAGCTCTGGTAACTCAGATAGTCAGAATGCGATATTAGAGACTACAGACAATACCAGTACTTTGGAAATTGAGGTAAGAAAGTAGTTCTATATTATTTTGTTAGCTAAAGTGTGCTCATGACAGCTGGGTACTTATACTTTCAAAAAGGACTGACAAATTCTTTTGAAGTGTTTCATTTGTGCATATCAGGCTCACTCGCCATTTGTGCTCAAGCACATCACTAGTACTAGCTAGTAGTTCGCTCAATGCAGTGATAGTTTGGTAGCTGCCAAGTTTTCAATTAGAAGTTTACATGGTACTGGCAGGCAGCATAATTGCTACTTAACGATTAATTTTATCATACAACTTGGTCACTTTTAGGCACACTATGCTAGCTGGAGACTTAAAAAAATTGTGAAAGTATAAAAAATTTTTATATAGAACTGACAGCCTTATTCAAGAAATCATTCGTGATGCATTTGCAGACTGCACAGTTCTCACAATAGCTCACAGATTGAACACCATCATGGACTCTGACAGAATACTGGTGAGTTTACCACTTGACTGTGATGTGGCTAGCATATACAAGAATTACCATTTAAACGAGGAGGTTGCGTATAAAAGGGCATAGCTGGGGAATATTTCGCGACAAGTGGAAAATGGTGGCTGACAGTTTTTGTCACCCACTTCCTGGATACCATTTTAGAATGCAAACAGCAACTTAACCCACAAAAAACTTGGAAACGTCACAGCACCTTAACAGAAAGGGGAAAAAACATTAAAAAAAATGGCGGGTTTTAGAAAGAGGGTGTACCTGTTTGTCATTGACACAACTAAATTTAATAGAAGTAGCTATAATTACATTTATTTATTTATTATTATCATTATTAGGTATATTTAAATCATATTATATTTTTGGCCTAGGTGATGGAGAATGGAGAGGTAGTAGAGTTTGACAAACCACTTACTTTGATAAATAAAGGAGCTCATTTTGCACAGATGGTGGAGAAAGCTGGAGTCAATACTACTCACAATTTATACCAACTTGCTGTTGCAGCTGAACAAAAATTCAAAAATGTTTCTGGCCACTATAAATATTTCATTAGAATATAGCTTCTTCACATGCTGTCTACCGATAATCTTTTAATTTCCATAATACGTTGAAGTCACAACTAATAGCTATACCTTCTAATTGCTTACCAGAATTGAAAAGGTCGAGAGAGAAAATTGGGGAAGCATTTTTCCAAAAAACAGTGTTAACCAACAACATTAAGAATATGTGAGTGAGGTTTAAAGCCAGGAGCCAGAGTTCAGACTCTAATATCTGTACTCACACTTTCCATCTTTACCTGATGAATAGGAAATTAAAGTTCAATTTGTAACAATTCTTTTTCCTTAGTACAAAGATTCAAATAAAAATTATAATAAAAAACAAATACTTTGAGGAAAGTTTGTAATAGTCTGCAGTTGCCTGGTGGTTAGTACTTCTACTGAGGAGTAGATGTAGTTGCAGTTGGTGCCAGTATATTGGGTAATGGGATCTTGGAGGCCTCAGTCTTAGGTACAATAACAGGTGTTGCACTAGGCATGTAAAAAGAGGAAATAGCTGGCATTTCAGTTCGAAGAGCAAATCAATTCAAATTCCTCCACTTAATCAGACATCTCGTTAAATCTACAGTAGGCTTCCTGATCTGATCTAGTGTCCCTGGCGGCAATTTTACCACAAATCTGACAATCAATCACTTCCTGCAACTATTTCTCACCATGGCAACCTTTTCTCACTCTGATCCATATTTCACAAGATCCTTATCATATCCAGACATTTTTTTTACAAACTAGGACAGTATGTTCAGCAAATCCTAAAGAGGCTGGACAGCAGACTTAATGTGCCATTCGTCACTGACAAAGCAAACATTATTTAAGACACCTATGTCTCAGACAATCCAAACTTGCTGCCAATTGTCCTCAATTCTTCAATGAAAGCTTTGGGTAGAGGTTAAAGTATGCACAGTTTCATTCATAGGAATGTGCGTTAACCAGGATTAGTATCATCTTTCTTTCAACTGGAGGCATGATGTATGCAATCGAGCCCAAGGACGTGTGAGGCCAACTGTAGTTTAAAGTCAATTAATGTCAACATTGATGCTGGACCTTGACTTAGAGGTGGTAGTGCATCTTTGCATCATTAGTGGAAACTGGCTTCTTCTTTATTGATTGGCACACTGGTTGAGAAAAATTCCTCAATGACACAATTGTCCTTTTTTTTCTTCACAAAGCAAGCTACATCTTTGAACTAACATTGTGGAGCTAAATGACCAGTAGCACCACACCTGTGACAAGTTGTGCCAACTAACCCTACCTTAGCTGTGTTCGCAATGTATGTGTAGTGAAGTGTAGCGAACTGCTTGGTACATTTTATTACATGTCTCCCTCTCTTTACACTCTTTTAATGGCTTTGTGTTTGCTCATCTATAGCTCTAAGGCTGTAAGTTAAAATTTTTACTCCTTGACATTAATTCCACAAACTATCTAGTGAAAGTTCACTTCAACTAGGGATCAAGTTGCAATGAAACATAAATCTGCCACAAAGGCAACTACTGTCTCTCCTTGCTTCAAGCGTGCCTAAACTTGTAATTCTGTATTCCTTCCTTCCACAACTGATTTGTCCTTCGGCTTCAGAAGATGAAGTCAAACGCGACAGGAGCTTGTCAGGAGCTGATCCAAAACCGACAAACAAAAATAGCTCGCTTCTTGTCCTGGTCCTCAATCTGTACTGTAAAGAAAAACTTCGAGCGCTCTACATACTGAGGCTATGTTTCTCATTCCTCGTTGAACTTGTAAGACTGTAGTCTCGCAAGCCAGATCCTTTACCGACCATGCGGTGAAGGAAAGGCCTACACCATACCGTCTTTCCGCTTCCTCAATTAACTGGTTAATTTCAATGAAGAAAGTGGCGTACCTGGTGTCCTGTTTGCCATTGCACTGATTCAAAGATCACTGCACATGGTACAACAAACTATGTGTGCATAAAAGTACATCGGACCTGAAAAAAGAAGTACATTAAACTGAAAAAGTACATCCTAAAACAGTAAATATAATTTGTAAGTATATCTGAACTCTGAATGTATAAAGCTAGGAAGTAGTTGAAAGTACATACTAGTTGAGAAGTAGAGTTAGGAAGATGCTAGTTGTTTGAGAAATTAAAGTATATGTGAGTTGGTAAGTACATGCAGTGTTGGGAAGTACATGTGAGTTGGAAAGCACATTTGAGTTGGGTAGTACATCCAAGTTGGGAAGTACGTGCGAGTTGGGAAGTATGTGCGAGTTCAGAAAGTACTTCGGAAGGTCGCACTTACATTTGAATTATCAAATATTTCTGAATTATGTGTGGCGGAATTTTTTTATGCATCGCTTGCAAAATTCCGCAACCGGGTTCACACCACCTTTCCATCAAAAGGGTACCAGAACCTGTGGTTGTGGGTCTGGCCTCCAGTAAAAGAAAGAGAGAAAGAAAGAGCAAGGAGAAGATAGAGATGAAAGAGACTTATGAACTCATTTGTGTCATTGTATACATGCATATTTTTAGAGTTTAATTTATGTGTCATTTAGTTAGCATAGGAAAAAGTCGTCACATGTTTTTTGTTAGTGATCTCGTGTGTGCATTTGAGTTGTGCTCCCGGGTGTAACCGGATATTGTAATGGAGGTTAACACCCAGTTAACCGGGGTTGGGAGCAACAGGGCAGTAAGGGAAGGGGTAGACCGGAACGGAAGGATGGTGGGTAAGGCAGAAGGAGTATATAGGTTTTGGCAGGAGGTCAAGAGACCTCGTGCTAGCAGAATTACAAGTGCGCAGAATCAGGCCAGCAAGCCAGCTTGACCAGCAGCAGCGGGGACAGCAAAATCACGTCTTATTTCACCTAGAAAGTACTTGTTAGGCAGAAACAAAGTCTAAATGGCAAGTGAGGAGGCATCAGGATCCGGGCCAGCGCCATCTGGGGCAGCACCCATAGTGGCGGCAATGAACCTAGACGATAAGGACACTGGCTGCCATAATAACGGGGGGTTTCGGCATAATACAAGAGGCTCAGAGAGAAAGCAGCGGGGGAGGTGAGACGAGTGGGGTAGTCTAGTTAGGGGGGGTCCCCTCAGCCAGCCCTCCTCCAGCCACTGCAGCTGTGAACTTAAGGGAGCTAGGTGGGGACACCCCATAGGTTAATTAGTAAGGGTAAGGGGTTGGCTTAAGGAGCATGTGAGCAGGCATTGGACAGCGAGAAAGCAAGTACGGTGGCAGAAGGGCATGTGGCAGCTGGCTGTATGGTGAATAGAAGCTGGAGCATGAGGCAGGAGCATGTGAGCGGGCATGGCAGAGCTGGGGGTTGGAGGGAAGGTCAGCAGGGCAGGTGGGCCAAATAGTGCAAGGGCCCGAGCAGACTAGCAGGGTACAATCTAGTACAAGTGGGCTTGGGGCAGGCTAGAGCATGCTAGCATGGCAAGAACGTGACCCGGGGCAGAAAGCAGAAGCCGTCAATATGGTGCAAGCAAGAGCATGCTAGCATGGCAAGAGCGTGAGCTGGGGCAGAAGGCAGAGAACTGTCAGTATGTGGCAGGCAAGAGTACGCTAGCATGGCAAGAGTGTGAGCAGGGGCAGTTTCAGGGAGCTCGTAGCATGGAGCTCAGCACGGTGCAAGCAAGAGTGCACAAGCATGACAATAGCACAAGCCGGGGGCAGTAGTGGGAAGTGGGGTGTCACCAGCAAGGGGTGGCCTAGCAAGGCGGCACTTGGGGGCCGAGCAAGCTGCAGGGCTAGAAGGATAGCAAGGCTGAATGCAGAGGCATAGCAGCCTAGGCGGGGCTAGGGTAGTTAGGGGGTGAGGGTTGGCCTTCTCCGGGAGAGGGAGTCATCGGGATTAGAGGGGGGATTGGGCAGTAGTATAGACTAGCAAGGATTAAGTGCAGTGCAAGTATGACTGTCAATGTTGCAGGTGGCTTGGGAATGCTTCCAAGCAGCAGTGAGCTGGCAAGTGGTGGGGTCCGGGAGCTAGAAGCGGAGGAAGAAGAGGCAGCCTCAGCTAGCAGGGAGCCAACTCAGACCAGGGCCAGCAGGGGCCGAGAGTGGTGGCAAATCGAGGTCACCCATGGTCAGCCTAGGAGCAGGACTTCCTCCTATCTCCAAAAAGCTGGTGTAGAGGATGCAAGCTAACGAGTATTTCGATTTCTCGAAGTTACCTCTGGCAAAAGGCAAAGGCAGGCTAAACACCCAGCACGGGGACAACCAAATCATCGTTGTCCAAGCACCCGACTTGATGCAGACAAGACAGGTGATCCTGGACTTGGCAACGTGGTCACAGTGCTACGCACTATACATGACAGTGATCTTAGCCCACCAACCGGGCAGGCTGGCCGACCTGATGGGCTAATCACGTCCTAATCACAAGAACTAGCAAGAAGTTCACATGGCTGTCTTGGTTCGTTTATGACCAGAACTTCCGTCAGGACACAGCTGGAAACCCTGATCTGCAGTGGGCCAAATGGACCCCAGCTGTACGCCCAATGTTTCACGAGACAAGAGGCTTCCAAGGAGAACTGGTGCAGCAAGTGCCAAGGCTTGGACCACCAGTCGGCAGACTGCCCTTACGCAGCTAGGAAACGTCCATGAAATGCAAGGCCAGGGGCGGCAAGTTTTCCCCAGGCAAAGAATAACAGCTGGAGCAGGCAGGAAGTGTGTAAAAAATTCAACAAGTTCAATGGGGACTGTCGGCACGGGAATTCATGCAGATACCTACACGTGTGCAGCGACTGCAGGGGTCCACACCCTATAGCGAGATGCAAGGCTGAATCCAACGCTCAACAGCAGCATGACAAGTGATGCACGAGCAAGGCGGAGTGCAGAGACAAACTGTCTAGCTGTTCAATATAGTCATGTTGTTGCTGATGCATGGACAGTGCAGTGATATTGTCGTGGGGTGCTAGCTATGTAGCTAGCTATTAACTACTTATATTTAATAGTATTCAAGATATAATTCCGTGTTGCCAACAGCACACAACATCCACGTGACATAGAAATGAGTAAGTTGTTAGTATGGTAAGACATGAATAATACTACGCGCTAATATAAGTTCCACTACAAGACTCCCCCTCCAGCGACTGCTATGGAGCGAAGTCAGACAGGTGAGCTGGCCAATGGACCTTACGACCCGAGCGTGTAGTCCGGGATGGAGGAGTTGATGGAGCGTCAATAGTAGCAGGTGGTATAGGAGGAGTATGTGGTTGCGCACAATAATCAATGGACGTGTCGTTATCTGAACGTTCAATGTGTGCAGGCTTGAGCCGATCTACTGACTGTATCCTTGTGTCCTTTGATTTCAAGTGTGTAGTACTGAGGTGCTCGACTCAAAACTTTGAATGGACCATCGTATGGTGGTTGGAGGGGTTTGCGAACGGCGTCTCGGCGGACAAAGACGTGGGTGGCATCTTGAAGAGAATCTTGGGCCACAGCGACTGAATGTTGACTAGGTTGAGTGGGTGTGGCCTTTAAGGCTGCATTCTCAGGTGTAATGCTGTGACAAAGCTGCTGGGATCTGGACAGCTGTTGAAATCGTGGGAGATGAAGAAGGCCGCTGGTAATCTCAACTGAGCACTATAAACTAACTCGGCAGCAGAACAACCAACATCTTCTTTCAAAGCAGTGCGAATGCCAAGTAGTACCAGGGGAAGAGCTATCGACCATCGTCCTTGCATGGGATGCCCCTTTAGAGCTGCTATCATCTGTCTATGAAAACATTCAACAAGACCATTTGCACACGGGTGGTCTGCAGTAGTTCTAATGTGCTTCGTCCCAAGTAGGCAGTTTCAAGGACCCATGGATCCAAGCAAACATTTTGAAATCCTGGATGAAGATAATTGAGTTCACCTATTATTTGGGGGGGGGGGGGGGGGGGGGTTTTTAGTAAAAAAAAAGGACAAGTGTCGAACAAGTTTTTTTTTTTTTTTCTCCTAATTTAGAATAGGAAAATTAGTGGCAGTCACCGCTTCGTTTGAAGGGGCCAAATTGGCACCCGATACAAATGCGCATGCACAGAGAAACCAAGACTTTGAGCTGGAAACCATAGCAACTGTTAAAACTATTACCATTTTCTACATAATGCCCCACCAGGTAATTCTAAATAATACCTGTTTTGGCTCATCGTTGGTCAACGTTTCTAGCTTGAAGCTCACTAACCGAAAGGCAGAGAAGATAAGTCGTTTCCTCAGGAACTTGGAGGTGAATGAAGAAACAAGACTATTGGAGGAGCCCATCACCTACTAATTAGATGCTTCAACTATTGGAGGGAATGGATTAGAAGACAGATGTTGGGCCAGTTGTGGAAGTAAATGGTATGTATGTAATTTATAAAGCAGCACTAATATTGGGGTGTGGTCAAGCAATCATGTCTGTATGTGCTACTATTAAATTTAGGGGGTTTGGTTAACTGAAATGGAGATGAAATGTTCAGATAATTGAAGTTCGGATAACTGAAGTTCTACTACATTTAAATATAACTTATCCACAGACTTCTTGTTGAAATCCTCTGGGGTCACAAAGGTCAAGTTCTCTGTGAAGATTTTATAAATAAATGGCAGGATATTGGCACATGCTCACTGTTTAATACAGTTTTATAGACGCATTAGCTTCCAGTATGCTGGCTTTCTATGGTGTGGCAAATTGTCCTGCAGGTGTAATTATTATAGAAATATATTATACAACCAATTATCTTGCAGTTGTTGTTTTTTTGTTTTTTTTTGTTTTGTTTTTACATAAAATTATCATAGGGAGTTCTTGTTCCTGAAAAGTATCTTGATGAGATGTCGAACGGTCAGGTTAAATTCTAAATATAAATACAAAGGCAAAGCTTTAGCTATTTTAATGCTTGAATGAAGTCAATAGCTTCGGCGGTTCAGTTCATGATTTTTTGTGACTGCCAGTAGTTCGACTGCCATATGGTGGTTACACTGGTGAAAGTGTTAATGATTATTCATGAATACTTACACTGTCATCTTTATCTCTTTTTTCGCTGACCCACCATCGTCATTGACAATGTTTTACCAACCCATTATTGATGACTCTTTACCAACCTAGTTCGGCTGATAAATTATTCATGAATTATACACATACAAAGTTATAAGCGTTGATTTAAGAGAACAAAATATATTAATTATGTGAAATGTCAGCAAACTACCCCCCAAAAACGCATACACCATTGTTGTTACTGACAGACAAGCGTATTATAAAAAGAGGAAAACTGCTTGGCAGGAATGACTGATATCTCTGAGGTAATAGAAGAATTTTTTGACTTTCAAAATATAAATTACAGAATTCATATTATTCAGTCTCCATTGTGGTTTTAGTACTCTATATGCAGCTCATGTAAGTCTCTATGTGGACCAACAGGAAATTCAACAACCTTATCTGTTCTGGAACAATGAGTGGATCAAAACCTTTATGAATAAGCCAAAGAATGCTTCTACAAATAGTAGAATTTCTTCTGATACATTAAGTAGTAATAGGTCATGCGGGTCTTTCAAATGATTATATTCCTACAAGTATAATCTAGTTGTGGCTTCAGATCTTTAGCGACAATAGAGTCACCGAATTAAAAATATGAACCAATTAAAGTTTTAATTGATGGGAATTAATTCTTTATAATGAATATATAGGTCCATATAAATATATACGGTAAATCTTTTAATATCTGATTTAGTATACAGTAGTACATGTGCCATTTGGAACTAATACTTTACAATCATGTCCTAAATGTAGAGGTACGTGTACTTTTAAGACACCATTGTGAGTGTATGTATGTACCTTTGTTCCATTCCAGACCAGTATGCAGCATCTCATAGTTCTCTGCCAGTTTTGATCCCTGGAATTCTTCCAGCTACTAATATTCCAGCAGATGATGGGAAGTTTTGTAGACTAGGAGTCCCGAGTCCTACAATTGTAAGTGAGGGGTGTGGTCTATTGGGGTATCCTGAAGTTATTTGTTAATTATATAGCTATATATATTCCAGCTAGATATCTTCACAATGTTATGACATGGTACTATCTCATGGGCTGTATTGCACAAGCTCATTATCTAGTAGTTATAGCAACCACCTGGCTTACCAGTTGTTGTTGTTTTTGTGTTATTACAGTTATCTTTTTATAATGAAGGTATCCTAACAGGTTAGAGCAGCTGCCAAAATATCAGCTGGGGGTATGGGAGCCCCTCTAGAGAGTTTTAGGGCTAACTTTAAACTAGAGTCATCAGTCCTAGTACAAACTACTTGGTGGAGATATCTAGTGTGGAATAAACCACTTATTGCACTAGTCAGAATGAGATGGCTAGATATTTCACTCTCAGGCTTTATTTCACTCCCTCTGGCTTGTGAA
>WLWI01005948.1_pt1 | contig 10117 bp, 2 predicted proteins | sample 6701501 | NCBI WGS metagenome assembly WLWI01 (sample SAMN12718690, study PRJNA515312) | sponge metagenome | isolation source: marine sponge | host: Mycale hentscheli | place: New Zealand: South Island, Marlborough, Capsize Point | collected 2014-11-01
AATGCCATCCTGCATAAGAATAAATTTTAATTAAAAACAATTATGTAAACACTGGGTTGTGTAGCTGTCCAGAAATTTATTATTTTTAGAAAAGAAAATTTAGGCAATTATGGGTGTTTTATGAAATTTTCAAGTTTTAGGGGGAAGAAATTTAACTGTGTGTTAGTTAAAATTAAGCATGCCACTGATTTTCTCTCAAAAAGATAATAATAGCAGGTCAAAAGTACATCATATTTGATGATTGCACAAAAAACAACAACAAAACTGGGATTATACAGTTACACAAAATTATTCACACACACCCTGAAACAAAATGAATACCATACTGACCTCACGTTTTCCAAAAAGTTAAAGTTTTCATACAAAAATGTATCATACACAATATATAACTTCGTCCTCCTATGCTTTAAGACACTATCAACCACAACCTAGACAATAAACTAGCAAGCAGGCTTATCATTCACTCTCTTTAAGTGAAACTGGCTCACCATAAAGTAATTCAAAGTCACAGACGAAACTTGAACCTATTTACCAATACTACTTACAACTAGGAGAAATATTGTAGTCCTTACCATACATAATTATAGTAAGAAGATGCTATGAGAACAGCTCCAAACATCATGGCTAGTCCACTAATAGCCAAAGTATACCGACGACTGATAATGTCCGAAAGCTCTATAATATAAATAAAAAATACTGCACACCTAGAAATTAGCAAAGAGTATTGAGGCCAAGCTCTAAAAAGTAAGTCAAAATTAAAACATTTTGTATGCAAAATTAAAAAAAAAATTCCCCCTTTCCCTCATAACTTTGTTATGTATAATATTAAAGGCTGTGGACCTGTCCAAGCTATGAAAACTTCAGATAAACCCTGACTTTCTGATGGCACCATTTAATGTCAAATGCACTTTGATCCCATTACATTGCTCCGACATGGGGAATTACACTTTGACTCCAGTGTGCAATTAAAATAAAATATATATACACACTTTAGTGCGCTTTTACACTCGGACAAGGTGAAAAACTAGGCTGTAGCTAATAGTAAACTCTTATTTTTATAAATATAAGAATAGAAATTTATATACATACATGTGTTTATGTATATAGGTAATATATATGTACATATATAAATATATATGTAAATATAAATATATGTATATATATGTTCTAACTGTCTGAAAAAGGTTCAGCAGTAGTCATCAAGTGGACACGACAAAGAATAATACAAGTTATGCTTAACCAATATGGAAGCATCCCAACCACATCTACTACACTTAATGTCATACAAATGAGATAGATATTCATCATTATAACTTACTACCAGCAAATGCTGATCCAATAAAGCCTCCTACACTGCCTAATGCTATAAATAAACCCTAAAAATAATGGTTACCATCACAACTTTAATACAACTAGGTATAACAAATACTTACCACAAGAGCTGTGCTATCATCTCCTGATTGTAATCTGCAAGCTTGATCTGATGTGTTTCCGGATACTTGAGGGAATAAAGATGGAAAGTTCTTTTGAAAGCCCCTCATTTCTAGCATGCCACTTAACACACTGGGAAATTATACCAATGTCAAGTGATTAAGGTGTGTCACGTAAACTAGAAAGTATATAACTTAACTATAAAATGAACTCAAAAAAATAAGTAGCCTTTTCATTAGCAATATGCCAGCCCATTACAGATGTTTATAATTATTGAAGAGCTTATCACCTCCAGTGGTGAGTTGTAAGGTGAATTGAATAAAAATATTTACCTGAGGACTCAATCATTTTATCAAATGCATTGCTATAGCTAATGCTAGATATTATGCCCTGCTGACTCACTTCACTCACTCCCTATAATAATAATAATAATAATAATAATAATAATAATAACACCAACAATAATAAATAATAATAATGACAATAATAATAATGACAAAAAATCTGAAACGCCAAGAGATGTCTGAATTAAAAATCAAAAGTTGTTAGAAAGATTTATTTTTTGAATAAAGAATTTAAAAAACTTACTACTAATAAAGTTCATCTGTTAACACTTCCGAAAGAGATGTTAAAGATTCAGCTGCCTTTCGTTCTCTGTTTTTACTCTCTTGCTGTACTTTCAGATAGCTAGATTTCTCTTAGAATTAATGTGTATATAAATATGATCCATGTGGTGCTTTACTTCTGGTTTTTACAAACTGAGCAAAATTAGTTTCTTTGCTCACCACCAAAAAGTCACCTACAAATTCCTCAGTCCACTCCTCAGGCTTAATACACTTTTTATTACTCAAACTAGAAATTGTACAGGTCTCAATTACTATTTTTCATGCCAAGGTAGATTTTGTTACTGGCTTTAATACATCCTAAGGAAACTGGGAAATACTAACTGATGTAAGAATAGAAGAGTGGATTCTTGGTCAGATGGAAGTGCAGTATTTCAATGAAGGAAGCTTGTAACCATGTAAACACTACATCATAGCTTCGTGACTCGTGGTCATCACCATAGTTACCAAGCATAATGGCACATTTTAGGTGCCATAATTGCTGCAATGCCAAGCATTGCTGGAACAGCATAAATGCGAGAGAAAAAAAAGAAAAAAGAAAAAAAAAAGCACAATTCGTAAAACCCTATACTGTCCACGCTCGAAACTGCAGCTCACAGAAAGTGGTAACACTGTTAATGTTATTCATAGGGCTAAAAGCCTAATTACCTCCACCAACTTCAGGGTGGAGCTAGAATCGCTGAGTCAATGGTAGTATTTCCGACCCTTTCCTCCCTCTGTAGCAGGTAAAGGATAGTAACGGGTCTGGGTTTGTTTTTCACATGAACACCTTCAAACCACAAAAAAAAAAAAGCCTTTGTCTGAATGTGCTCACTCTTTGACATCCACAAAAGATGGGCACATGCTATATTGAAACACTAAGCTCAGAGAGCGATCACTTGCACACGGTTTACCTGTTCTGAATTCCCATAATTACTCCACCAAAGGCTACAAAGAGCACCACAGACCATTGTTTAAACATTACGGCCAACTGAAGTCCAGCCCACTAGTTCGCGCTGACTATCTCTCTAGTCTAGCTAAGCATTTCCGCAAAAACACCGACGGACAACACCGGGCTGGTTTTTCCAATCTACTACTTTACTACGACTGTCAGGAGAGTAGTGCCAGTAGCCACGCCCATAAACGATTGAGTTCGATTTAGTTTTGATGTGCATGGGGGGGGGGGGGGGGGGGGGGGCGAAAGGAAAGGGGTCTGGTGAGAACTCCACGTCGGATTCGCGTACTCACCTACGTACGTGAATTAGTGACTAATCTAATGGAAGGCAATGATTTTAATTGAATCCCAAAACGGCAGGAAGAGGGGTGAATGTTGTCAACATTGACAGCAGAAAAGAAAAAAAAAATTTCAAGAAGTGTTTCTATGCCCATACAACTTTGTGAAGAAAGAAGAGGCAATATAACAAAGTCAAACACATACACAATACAGTAATGTGCAGACATGGGGGTGATTTGTAGATTTGTAGCAATAAATCTGAATATTACCTAGCCCATTATCTTAAAATATAGGCAAAGCTTCATCATCGTCATTATTATTTATTACTGCTATTATTTATTATTATTATTTATTATTTTATTTACTATTTATTATTATTGTTGTTGTTGTTGTTGTTGTTGTTGCTATCATTACTATTATTACTAATATTATTACTAGCCATTGTTATTATTATTATTACTATTATTACTATTATTATTATTATTATTATTATTAATATTATTATTACTATTATTATATTATTATTATTATTATTATATTAATATATCTTATCATGATGGTGACGATAGTTATAATTAACCTTTTAACCATGATGGGTAGGAAAGTACATTGACAGAAATATGACATGAAATTGATAATGTTAAATGCAAATTATTCAGGTTGAGTAGAAGCTGCAGATGGATCCAGGGATTTTTCAGGTTCACTTGTAAATTGCACAAAAGTTCTGCTCACATCAGTCTGTAGTAACTGTGCACATGTCTTTATTACAAACACAGCCTGATCCTCACCAACTTTTAGCAAACCCAGTTATGCCACAAGTAAATTTAGCTCCTCTAAATCCCATAATTATTTTTCAACTCTAACAAATCCAGCTTCAACTCCAGTATATTCGATTATGATTCCAGCACTGTCGGCTATACCTTGGTGTAAAAAGTCACAATTCATGAATATCATTATAATGTTACTATGACAAATGGTAGCATATAGATATCAATGGTAGCACTGGTAGCACTGGTAGCATAGGTAGCACTGGTAGCATAGGTAGCAAGCATAGGTAGCACTGGTCAGGTAGCATAGGTAATACTGGTAGCATAGGTAGCATAGGTAGCACTGGTAGCATAGGTAGCACTGTAGCATAGGTAGTACTGGTAGCATAGGTAGCAAGCATAGGTAGCACTGGTAGCATAGGTAGCATAGGTAGCACAGGTAGCATAGGTAATACTGGTAGCATAGGTAGCATAGGTAGCACTGGTAGCATAGGTAGCACTGTAGCATAGGTAGTAGTGGTAGCACTGGTAGCATAGGTAGCACTGGTAGCATAGGTAGCACTGGTAGCATAGGTAGCACTGGTAGCATAGGTAGCAAGCATAGGTAGCACTGGTAGCATAGGTAGCAAGCATAGGTAGCACTGGTAGCATAGGTATCACTGGTAGCATAGGTAGCACTGTAGCATAGGTAGTACTGGTAGCACTGGTAGCACTGGTAGCATAGGTAGCACTGTAGCATAGGTAGCACTGGTAGCATAGGTAGCACTGGTAGCAGAGGTAGCATAGGTAGCACTGGTAGCATAGGTAGCACTGGTAGCATAGGTAACACTGGTAGCATAGATAACACAAGTAGCATAGGTAGCACTGGTAACTGGTAGCATAGTTACTACTGGTAGCATAGGTAATACTGGTAGCACTAGTAGCATAGGTAGCACTGGTAGCATAGGTAGCACTGGTAGCATAGGTAGCACTGGTAGCATAGGTAGCACTGGTAGCATAGGTAGCACTGGTAACATTGGTAGTATGGTAACACTGGTGACACTGGTAGCACTATTAGCATAGGTAACATAGGTAACACGGTAAACCAGTCATGTGACTACAAATACAAAAGCTTAATGAGACATCCCATGGGACTTTTGTATTGTCCCATGGGACGATCGACAGTGTTAATGTACAACACTCACTGTTGACTAATGTTTGATGTAATTTACATGCCTTTTCCACCACACATAATCACTCATTTCATAACACCAAAACTTTGTTACTATAACCATCGTCAGTGAAGCTTTATACAAATAGTTAGGGATATATAATATATGTACGTATATATTTCGTTTTTGATTTATTACATGCTAGATATCTTTACACTGTTATTTTTAGGTACTTGACCAATGAAATATTTCACTCTATCACATGGGTGTTATCACACCTGTATGATCTCATTTGCCTTAAATAAGCTAGTAGCACTAGGGCCTATCACTGTGCCAATGCTTTGATATAAGATTATCTACGGCAGCTAATTCTAAAGTTATAAGCTAAGTATCAGCTAGATGATACTTGTCTTGGATATAAGCTAGCTTATTCTATATTAGTTGTTATAAGCCATGAATATAATCTAGCTTATACTGACACAGTTAAGTATAAACTGGAAATAACTTATCTTAAAACTTTATCTTGACATGAGATAGCAGTATTCACAATCTCTTATACTTGTGAAAGAAGAAGTCAAAGAGATATCAAACAAGCCAAAGTCAAGTCATTGATAAGTAAAATGCATGACTATCTCACCATAGAGAACTACGATCAAACCATTTAATCTCTAGCCAAAGCTTAGACCTTCATGAACCTAACTTATTGAAGCCACCAGATTAATATGATCTATGTAAGCTGAGATGATATTTGTATTATCATAGTATTTTTGTAGTGTATACAACCTGCACATATTTGTTAGCCGGCTAACTAAAAAATTAACCATGGATACAAAGCTCAAGTGTGAACAGGAAGAAGAAGTCTATGATTACGCACCACAAGCACATAATCATGCAATGTACAGAGTTCTTTACACCAAGGTACTAAGTGTTATTATGCAGTAAATAATTATACTAACCCTCAACTGGCCATCAATTCAACCAAATTAAAAACAAAAACAGAAATGATAATAACAGGGAACATTTTTCAGTTCACACACTCTAATCATGTTTGGGAAAAAGGAAATTTACCATTGAGGAAATATTAGCCAAGGTAGATAAAATGAACAGAAAGAAAAAAAATCACAACAAAATCTCTAAATTTAGATACAGGATGAATTAAACAGACATCATATTAAAATCCATTTTTACAGTATCATAATCTTTCTTAAAAAATATTTATTTATTTATTCATTTAATTATTTAATACGTATTTTTTTATTCATTATTCAGTCATTAATTCATTCATTCATTTTGCTATTGCTGTTATATGAAGGTCTATGGGGCCAAAACAGCTCTGTAATTGTACTGTGAATAGTTTAAATAAAATATTAACTCCGCCCACCCTTTACTGACGACGACGACGACTTTTTCCTAACTCCACCCACCCTTTACTGACGACGACAACTTTTTCCTAATGGTTACACGAGGTGTTTGGACTAGTTGGGCGGAGCCCGACCTCTTCTGAAGGGAGAGGTCGGGTAACAAGCCTATACCCGGGTTTGTTTCATATGTGTGTGTGTTTGCTTATAAGTTTATACACGTGTGTGTTCACTTTTAGATTTATACACATCATATGTGTTCACTTTTAATTAATGCACATCATGTGTGTGTTTGCTCTTAGATTTATTAATATCTGTGTGTTCGTTTTTAAATTTATACACTTGTGTATGTTCACTTTTAGTTGATGCACATCATGTGTGTGTGTTCGCTTTCAGATTTATACACATCGTGTGCGTTTGCTTTTAATTGATGCACATCATGTGTATGTGTTCGCCCTTTAGATTTATACACATATGTGTGTTTGCTTATAAATGTATACATATCGTGTATTTGCTTTTAATTGATGCACGTCATTTGTGTGTTCACTAGTATATTTATAAATGTCATGTGTTTGCTTACTTTTAATTGATGCACATCATGTGTGTGTGTTCGCTTTTAGATTTATACACGTCATATGTGTGTTTGCTTTTAGATTTATGCACGTCGTGTGTGTGTGTTCGCTTTTAGATTTATGCACGTTATGTGTGTGTGTTTGCTTTCAGATTTATAAACATCGTGTGCGTTTGTTTTTATTGATGCACATCATGTGTATGTGTTCGCTTTTAGATTTATGCACGTCATATGTGTGTGTGTGCTTTTAGATTTATGCACGTCATATGTGTGTTCGCTTTTAAATTTATATACACATGTGTGTGTGTTCGCTTTTAGATTTATGCACGTTATGTGTGTGTTCACTATCAGATTTATACACATGTGTGTGTGTTTGCTTTTAAATGTATACATATCGTGTGTGTTAGCTTTTAATTGATGCACTTCATGTGTGTGTGTTCACTTTGAAATTTATACGCATCATGTGTGTGTTCGCTTTTTGATTTATGCACATCATGTGTTTGCGTTCGCTTTTAGATTTATGCACGTCATGTGTGTGCTCGCTTTTAGATTTATGCACGTCATATGTGTGTGTGTTTGCTTTTAGATTTATGCACGTCATATGTGTGTTCTTTTAAATTTATATACACGTGTGTGTGTTCGCTTTTAGATTTATGCACGTCATGTGTGTGTTCACTTTTAGATTTATGCACGTTATGTGCGTGTGTTCACTTAGATTTATGCACGTTATGTGCGTGTGTTCACTTTTAGATTTATGCACGTCATGTGTGTGTGTTCGCTTTCAGATTTATACACATCGTGTGTGTTTTTTATTGATGCACATCATATGTGTGTGTTCACTTTTAGATTTATGCACGTCATGTGTGTGTGTTCACTTTTAGATTTATGCACGTCATGTGTGTGTGTTCGCTTTCAGATTTATACACATCGTGTGTGTTTTTTATTGATGCACATCATGTGTGTGTGTTCACTTTTAGATTTATGCACATTATCTGTGTGTGTTCACTTTTAGATTTATGCACGTCATGTATGTGTTCGCTTTTAGATTTATGCACGTCATGTGTGTGTGTTTGCTTTTAGATTTATGCACGTCATATGTGTGTTCGCTTTTAAATTTATGCATGTCATGTGTGTGTGTTTGTTTTTTAGATTTATGCACGTCATGTGTGTGTGTTTGCTTTTAGATCTATGCACGTTATGTCTGTGTGTTCACTTTTAGATTTATGCATGTCATGTGTGTGTGTTCGCTTTCAGATTTATACACATGTGTGTGTGTTTGCTTTTAAATGTATACATATCGTGGGTGTTTGCTTTTAATTGATGCACATCATGTGTGTGTGTTCGCTTTTTGATATATAAATGTCATGTGTTTGCTCACTTTTAATTGATGCACATCATGTGTGTGTGTTCGCTTTTAGATTTATAAATGTCATGTATTTGCTCACTTTTAATTGATGCACATCATGTGTGTGTTCACTTTTAGATTTATGCATGTCATGTGTGTGTGTTTGCGTTTAGATTTATGCACGTCATATGTGTGTTCGCTTTTAAATTTATATACACATGTGTGTGTGTTCGCTTTTAGATTTATGCACGTTATGTGCGTGTGTTCACTTTTAGATTTATGCACGTCATGTGTGTGTGTTCGCTTTCAGATTTATACACATCGTGTGTGTTCGTTTTTAATTTATGCACGGGGGAAAATGATACGCTGTTTGTTAAAAAACGGCCGTTCCGTTAGACCGTGTTACTGTTTTAATCTTTCTCGTTCATCATAATGTCTCGCTCAAAGAAATATATAAAACCGTTTATCCAATAAAACGTTCCGATTTTTTGTTTACAGGCTCCAGAGGCAGAGCTTTTCGGGTTTAAAAATTGAAGCCGTCCTATTCGAAGTTGTCTCGCGAAGAATTGTTAGTTCGACCACCGTACAGTATCGATGTTTTCTCGATGTTAGGGGCTTCTCGGGCTTAGATTTTTTACTACTGGAGGTCCATCAGTAGCTAACAGAAGATCGGCCGTTTTTTAACAAACAGCGTATCATTTTCCCCCGTTTTTTAATCGTGCGACGGCAGTTCTACGGAACGGAATTCAAAACTTTTTTTTGTCTTCTACTGTATGTGTGCTCGCTTTTAGATTTATACACATCATGTGTGTGTGTGTTCGCTTTTAAACTTATACACATCATGTGTGTGTGTTCTTTTAAATTTATACACATGTGTTTGTGTGTTCACTTTTAGCTTTATAAATATTATGTGTTTGCTCGCTTTTAATTGATGCACATCATGTATGGGTTCCGTTCGCTTTTAGATTTATTCACATTATGTGTGTGATCACTTTTAATTGATACACATCAATTGTGTTATCGCTTTTAGCTTTGTAAATATTATGTGTTTGCTCGCTTTTAATTGATGTACATCATGTATGGGTTCACTTTTAGAATAATGCACATCGTGTGTGTGTGTGTTCGCTTTTAGATTTATGCACATCATGTGTGTGTTCACTTTTAGACGTATACACATGTGTGCTCGCTTTTAATTGATACACATCAATTGTGTGATCGCTTTTAGATTTATAGCTACACATCATGTGTGTTTGTTTTAATTGATGCACATCATGTATGTGTGTTTGCTTTAAGATTTATACACATCATGTGTGTGTTCACTATAAAGTTATACACATGTGTGTATACTCGCGTTTAATTAATGCACATCATCTGTGTTTGCTTGTTAGATTTATACGCATCCTGTGAATGTGTTCGTTTATACGCATCATATATAGTTGTGTTCACTTTAAATATATACATTATGTAGGTGTAACTGATTTATACACATCATGTATTGTGTGTTCATGTGTGTGTTTTAGATGTCCTTATAACATAGTTGCCAACTTTTTAAAATTAATTTTAGGTACACCTCAAACACCGCCCATTTCTGTAAACCACACCTAAAACCACGCCCCAATTTCAAATTTCATAATAATAATATTTGGATATCAAATTTC
>WLWI01005949.1_pt1 | contig 10116 bp, 9 predicted proteins | sample 6701501 | NCBI WGS metagenome assembly WLWI01 (sample SAMN12718690, study PRJNA515312) | sponge metagenome | isolation source: marine sponge | host: Mycale hentscheli | place: New Zealand: South Island, Marlborough, Capsize Point | collected 2014-11-01
CCAAAAGAGTTATCTCAGGACAAACGTACAGAGCTAAATATAATGGTGGACGAAAACCTGCCTGATAGTGAATGCCAGGCACACATGACGAATGCTATTTCCAGCGGACTTGATCCAAACGTCGTTGGTCAAATGGCACTACAGGCCATTATTGACAATGATGAATATATATTCAGTCATCCTGATCAACGAATTGCCGTTGAGCAACGAATGGATAAAATACTAAAGGGCTTTGATCGCTGGCAGGACTATGTAGATAGTACATCTCGATAGGAAAAACCCCAGTCATCAGACAGGCCCCATTAATGCCTGCAGAAAAGGCCTCTTAAGAGTTGTGGTATTGTTTGCCTAGCTATATGGTTAGGTGGCTTGATATACATACGCCTATTAAAATTAAAGCTTACTATATCAACTATACTCATAAGTGCGCTTGCAGTGGAGGATTCGAATATTTCAAATCATGCTAAGGCTGAGACTCACGCACTTCTGGATGATCAACAGCTTGGTCATCTAAGACACATAACTAACCTGGCCAATCAAGCTGACGGTGACTGGTCCTACATGGGATCTCAATATCCTCTGCAGGAAGTATTTGATGCCTATCGATATCAGTTAGCCCATTTCGCCTATACCCTTGCCCTAACTCACTACCATCGCTTACCCGCTGCACCCGGGTTGTTTAAAGCAACATTTGAACGAATTATCGAAAAAATGCTGAATCAGGAAGTTTGGAATTACTGGAGTGATGCAAGTAAAGGCAGTTTCAAGGCAAACCCGGGATTGAGTGAACTGGCAGAAGGCTGGCGAGATCCGGTCGTCAAAGAAAATATTATGTACAGTGGTCATTTACACGCCATGGTGGGTATGTATGGCGTCCTCTTTAATGACGACCGTTATGAACGCCCCGGTGCACTTCGTTTTGAGCATAAACCTTTGTTATGGGGAAAAGGTACCGAAACATATGAGTACAGCTTTTCCGATCTGAACGACATTATCTATTGGCAAATGGTAGAAAATGGCTGGCTCGGTGTCCAGTGCGAACCCAATTGTATTTTCCTGGTGTGTAATCAATTTCCCATGCTGGGCTTTCGCTTTCATGATCATCGCTTCGGAAAGAACATCGCTGACGAAGCGACCGCAAGTTATCGTGCTGCATGGGAAGACCGAGGCTGGCTCACTGAAAACAAAGGATTAATCTGGTTTCTCTTACATCAACAGGACATTGTTATTCCAGTCAGCTATGGTGTGACGCATGAAGCATGGACCTCTGCCATCATGAATGCATGGAATCAGGAGTTTGTTCAGGAGCACTCTAAAGAGCAACTGAAATACTGGTTCGAATCTAAAGCTGATGGCACCGTTGTTCTTAATGATATGGGCACAGTAATTCAGAAACAAATGGAAGAAGGCCTTGGTAATCCTTTTGGTCCTCAGCAAAATGATTCAGAAAAAAGTGAAGCTCCTATGTTTACGCAACCAGATTTTGGTTTCGCTGCAATATGGTTATCTGAAATAGGGGAAACAGATCTATTAACGGGGTTGCTAAAGCACGCAGACACTTATATGTCACCCTCCTGGATAAACGGTGGCTTATACTATCCGCGAAATGACCGAAGCCAGAATAAGGAAGGTAACGACACATTGGTGGACCCATTAACAGGAAATGCATTATTAGCATATGCCCGTCTAAATGTTAAAAATGGCTTGCATCAGTTTTATCAAAAGCCCTGGGACAAGCTACATTTCCAAAAACCACAATTGACTGGTGATGATTTATCGATGCTTGCTGTGTTACAAGCTTACTACGATGACAATTCCCGAAAACTCCTGTTAACTATGAAGAGTAGTTCTGAAGCTACTGTGAAAACATCACTGCGCATTGCTAATCTTTCCCCAAAAAAGACGGCAAAGATTTTTTTGAATGAGCAGAATATCAGCGAGCATTGTCTCTGGGAAGACAAGGATATGCTAATTCCATGCGAGATAAATGAGACCGTCCGAATCGAGATCCACAATACTGAAAACATCTGAATTAGCGAAGGTGTTTTTTTATCTAAGAAAAAAACAAGTATGACAGTGGAATCCAGGGGTCCGGTGATATCACCGTTCAAGCTGATTGATCATAACAATCAAGCTATTGATGATAAGACATTCCTCGGCAAGCATTTACTTGTTTTCTTTGGCTTTACTCACTGTCAAAAAGTTTGCCCAAGGGCCTTGCAACGTATCACTGACGCCCTTAATCAATTAGGTTCAGCTGAAAATAATATCAACGTTATTTATGTTACCGTGGATCCGGAACGCGATACTGCAGATGTAATGCGTCAATACCTTGAAGTGAAACACCCTGGTATCCTCGGTGTCACAGGTGATGAATTAGAGTTGAAAGATGTTAAAAAAGGGTTTCGTGTATTTGCGCAACGCATCGAAGATCGCGATGCACCTGATGGTTACACGATGCCTCACTCTGCCCTTACCTACCTCATGTCTCCTGAAGGTAAATATCTCGGGCATTTCCCTGACACAATCGATTCCAGCCAACTGGCATCAAGACTTAAAGAGGTTTTATTAAAGGAAAATTAGTAGAAACTCCCACCATCTATACTAGCTAGATGGTCAGCTGTATCCAGAGCCGCCAGCAATTACCATGTCACTCCCTATTACTCAGACCTTCGGGCGCTATACAGCGAATATGCTATGAACAACAATACAGCGGAAAATCAGTTTACGGAAAAAACAAATTCAAAGAACAGCAATCAGCTTCTGGATTGTGGCTTGCCTCTCTTCTTCCAACTGGCAAACCCGGACGACATTGGTGTGCAAGCACCACAGAACAGAATAGGCCTGGCGGCTCGCACTTATGTTAGATCTTTGACACTTATGCAAAAGGAGGCGTTTGTAGTGTCGGAGACGAGCGGCATGGTCTGGCGACTTTGCAGTGACGAGGGACCCTACTTAAACGGCCACGACTATGCTCCCTGCCCCCTCGCTTTCCTTACTACCGGCATGGTTTCCGCTTATATGAATGAGATCCTGGCCCTGGCAAAACAACGCGATATTAAAATTAACGATATCAAACTGATCCAGGATAATTACTACGCCATGGAAGGATCATTACCCTTAGGGACTATGACTGGAAGCGCTCTACCGATCGAGCTTGAAGTCATTATTGATAGCTCCGCTAATGATATAGACGTAAAAAAACTTATCTTTGATGCGATCGCGGCCTCCCCGTTGGATGGCTTAATGCGAAAATCGCTGGATTCATTTTTTAGTCTGACACTTAATCAGACCGAAATTGATTTGAATAAAGCAAAGCACACCGCCGGTGAAAAAGTTTCAGACTTACATGAAAATGATCAAACTTTAAAATCAATGCCATTTTTTGATGGCCAGGATAATTTAATCAAAAAAATGGAGGATGTGAAAAACCTTAAAGGAGTGAAACTGGATGCAGGTAGTAGTTTTAAGTCAAATCAAAGTCGGCAACTCCATGTACGCGGCACCTGTACATTACGAGAAGATGGTGTAAAAGAAATTGTGCAGGAGCTCTTCAATCCTCCTGGCTCATCATTCAAATTTTTATCAGATGAAGCGCCGCAGCATGGCCATAGAGGCCTGGCTCCTGATGCGATTACTTATATTTCTGCGGGAATAGGTTTTTGCTACATGACACAGTTAGGTCGCTATGCGGCTATCCTCAGAAAACCATTAGACGAATATCGAATAGTTCAGGACACGCATTTTACCCTGGGTGGCGCCAGCGGTGGCACAGGTGTCGTCGGTGATGCAGATCCTATTGAGACACATGTCTATCTCAAAACCGGTCATGGTGAAGATTTTGCCAGAACGGCCGTCGATATGGGAGAACAGACATGCTATCTACATGCTTTTTGCAGAACTGAATTGAAAACTAAAATTAAAATCTCAATTGCCGAACACTAAACAGGTTTTATTTAGAATACTTTTTCCTTACACAAACGGTACTGATACTACTCTAGCGTCTACTATTGCCAGCGGCGTTTGTACGCTTAAAGGAGTACCAATCTCCGTTTGTTCAATAGCGACCATCGTCAATGCAATGTTTTTCTCGAGTCTTGGAGAATAAGTCGCGCTTCTTACTGTGCCACATTGAATCCCGTCCTGAAAAACCGGCCAACGATTTTCATTGCCAGCCAATCTATCGTCATCGAATTCAATACCGACCAACTTTTGAGATATGCCTTTTTCTACAATACCTTTTAGTGCCTGCTTACCGATAAAGTCATTTTCCTGATCGAGGGCGACATATTTCTCCAGACCAACTTCATAAGGGTTATTTGTCATATCCATATCTGAACCATAAGATAATAAGCCACTTTCGATTCTCTCAATTGCAGAAGGGGCTCCCGCAGTGATCTGATAAGGCTTACCTGCCTCCATGACTCTTTCCCATAATTCATTACCATAACGACTATCTTGTAAATACAGCTCAAAGCCTCCCTGTTTGCTCCAACCTGATTTAGCGATCACCAGGGGGATATCACCCAGTTTTTCTTCACGACAATAGAAAAACCTCAGTTCCCTTACCCAGTCGCCAAATAAGTCCCTCACAACTTCAGTCGCTTTTGGTCCCTGAATGGCGAGTGGCGATACATATGGTTCGCTTACCTCTACATCAAATTCACTTTTGAATGCGAGACCTTTCGCCCAAAGCAAAATATCGCTGTCTGCAAGTGAAAACCAGAAATGACTTTCTCCGAGACGCAACATGACGGGGTCATTCAGGAGTCCACCATTCTCATCAACCAGAGGCGCATACATACATTGTCCAATTTCACATTGAGATATATCGCGAGTAGTCAGGTATTGTGAAAAACGAAATGCATCAGGTCCTGTAATCTCTACCTGTCTCTCACAGGCCACATCCCACAAACAGACATTCTCCATCAAATTCTGATAGTCGGTAACGGGATCACTATAAAACAAAGGCATATACATGTGATTGTAGACAGAATACGCTTTGCACCCGTAGCGACGTGTCGCTTCGAAAAATGGCGATTTACGAAGTCGGGGCCCAATTACAGTAAAGGGAATTTGTGCAACATTCTCACTCATATTCATTATTATTTTTATACAATATCGTTGTTCTTCAGAGAGCGTAATAGCGAAACACTCATTAGAATAAAAACAAAAATGAGGGGTAAAGAAACTACGATCGAAATTGTTTGTAGTGTTTTCAGACCCCCAAGAAACAAAAGCGAGATGGGTAATACGCCCAGAGTACAAGCCCAAAAAATACGATGCCATCGTGCAGGGTGCTCATTTACAGGCAGGTTTCTGGTCGCCCCGGATGCCAGGGTATAGGATGCTGAATCATAGGTTGTCGCCGTGAATATCAACGCAATAGCACTGACAATTGGCAATATCCAGTAACCCATGGGTAAGGATAATATAACCTGGGTAATTGCCATCGATGCTCCCTGCTCTTTCACCAGCCCAACCACATCAAGAGCAGATTCTAATTGCAGATGTAAAGCATAGTTACCGAGTATTATAAAAAATATTGCACAACCCAGTGCACCGAAACCCAGCATGCCAAAAATGAGCTCTCTTATGGTTCGACCCCTGGAAATCTTGGTGACAAAAATACCAACAAAGGGTCCCAATCCCAGCCACCAGGCCCAATAAAATATCGTCCAACTCTCAACAAACCCACTGTTTGTAAGAGGGTCAGTCCAGGTGTTCATTTTTATATAATTTTGGATAACGTGACCTACGCTGTTGGTACCCATTTTTAAAATGAAGGCGGTTGGACCAAGTATTAATACCAGACCGGCAAGGCTTAAGGCCAATATCGTATTTATATTGCTCAATCTTTTTATACCTTTATCCAAGCCAATATAAACACTTGTGGCAAATAACAAGATTGACAATACTAAAATAAAAACTGTCATTGCGAATGAATCTTCCATACTCAGAAATTCACTCATAGCCGTGGAGATCATTGGTGTTGAAAAACCCAGGCTGGTTGCCGCTGCACCAATAAGTCCAAACATCACCAGAATATCAATGCATCGTCCTATCGCACCAACCGAATGTGGTCCCAACACAGCTTCACAGGCAGCACTGATCCTTAAATAAGGAATACCACGTACATGATAAGCGTAACTGAGGGCCACGGCTGGCAAACAGTAAAATGCCCAACCGGAAGGACCCCAATGAAACAGACCGTAACTCGCTGCCCATTCTATCGCTGCATCTGTGCCGCTTTCAATTCCAAATGGTGGGCTGGAAAAATAGTATGTCCATTCAATAGTCGCCCAATATATCAATGCAGAACCAATTCCTGCGCAAAAGATCATGGAGGCCCAACTGAACATTGAATAAGTTGGTTCAGCATTGTCACTGCTAAGGCGAACTTTTCCATAAGGGCCTAACGCCAACCAAAGCAAAAATATAATTGTCGCAAGGCTCGCCCAAATATAAAGAACGCCAAATTGTTGGGTAATAAATGCGAATGCAATATTGACAATATCCGCACCCCATTCAGGAGCCAGAACCAATGGGATACAGATACCTATTACCAAAGAGGCAGTAGTTATAAAAATAAACCAGTCAATGTTTGCTTTGTCCCCGTCCAACTCTATAACCTCGTGAGTGTCAGTTCAGGCTTCGCTCTGAAGTGATATATCACTGCCATTTTTGTTAGTATTTATTATTATTGGTAGTGTGCTGTAAGTAATAAATTTGAGCAAACAAGAAGTGCTGATTTATGCGTAAATAGATTTCAAGCTAGCGAAAAGAAAACTCATCTAAGAGATAAGGATCTTCTGATACCACTTGTTTTAACCACTGGGTAAATTCCGTAAGTTTTGTCGAATCACGTCGTTCTTTTCGCATCATGACGAACCAGTCATCCTGCGCTTTGACGACTTGCTTAAAAGGCGCTTCCAACCACCCTGCAGTCAGTTCGCGTTTTCCAAATGGCGTACGTGTCATTGCGATCCCGATACCATCAAGCGCCGCTTCGAGTGCCAAAGAATAAGTATCAAAGGTTAGGCTTGAACCCAATTGCGCCTCATTAAGCCCTGTTTCCCTAAGCCACAATGCCCAGTCATCTGACCAGGTATCAACGCACAAAATCGTATGCTTACCCAACTCGTCATAGTCTTCAGGAGATGAAAATCTGTTCAATAGTGAGGGACTACAGACCGGGAACAAATGCGAGGTAAACAATCTTTCATAGTGAACTTCCGTATCCTTTACCTGATCTTTTTTTATTGTACCAATGGCGATATCCACTTCCTCTCTGTGTAACAAAGCGTCCCATGTTGCCATATTCAAACGCACCCTGAGCTTTGGGTGTTGACGCTGAAACTCTGGCAGTCGCGATGACAGCCAACTAATTGCAAATGTTGTGTAAACCTGAATTGTAAGCTCACTGGTGGCGCTGCTAGTCCTGAGCTCTTCTGTACCGTCTGCTATACGGTCAAAAGCGGTTTGTAGTATTGGCAAATAATGTTTACCTGCTTCTGTCAGTTCAACGGCCCTGGCGCGACGATGAAAAAGCTCTAACTCCAGGTAGTCCTCCAATAGTTTAATTTGATGGCTGATTGCAGAATGAGTCACACTTAATTCATCTGCTGCTTTACGAAAACTACCATGACGTGCAGCGGCTTCAAATGCACGTAAGGAATTGAGTGGTGGCATGCGACGCGACATATTTTTCTCTGCTTAATTTCGTTTATGTTGGCTAAAAAAATTCCAAATCAAATCGCTACCCCATATCCGGCTTTCTTTCGAGATAGTTTTGCACAATGGAAGAGTGGGAACGCTTTCTTTTTGAGTTTCATTGACACACCAGCCTCCACCACCAATATTTCCAGGCCAAACGTGTTTTCCTTCTGGCCATAGACAATCAATCACTTCAACTTGCTTATCATTACAGTCACTGTACATATTACATAGTAATCCCTGTTCGAGTGTTATTTTATTACTCCACCTTTGAACTGTACTACTACATTGCGCCTGACGTGCCCAACTTTTTGAAACTTCGCGACTCGGTGTGTAATAGAAGCCGTCTGCACTAGGACCACCATCAGGTGGTACTGTCGTATCCAGGCCACCATTCAATTGTAATAGCGCCATTGGTGATGATGGTGTACAACTATAACCACGTTCAAGTCGGCCTATGGTAAGCGCAACCGCAGCAAATTCACCATCGAATTCACAGGCCAGTCTCTGTGCCATCATTGCACCATTACTAACACCAATCAGGTAATGTCGTTTTACATCGCTGGTAAATTCCATTTTTATTTCTTCAAGTAAGTTTCGAATGAAACCAAGATCATCGTAGCAGGATGTCCAGTGACACTTGCCACATTCACCGCACTCCGGTGGGCATGGATATTTATGACTATCAGCGGTGCACATAGGACCTTCAGGACTGCTGGACTTGTTACCGGCAAGATCATTCCAGGAACTGACAAAGTCTTCTTCACCATTCTCTTTTTTAGTCACGAAATGGGAGCCTTGTGGATAGACGGCGATAAAGTCCTTTCTTTCAGCATAGTGATTAAATCCGGTGGTAGTTTCGATGGCAACTCCCGTAGCGCTTGTTCCATAGCCATGCAGGGTCATTACCATTGGTAGGGACTTACCTTTTTTATATGCTTCGGGCAGATAAACATAATACTCACGTTCAATTCCATCGTGCTCCAATGTGCGCTTTAACAGCATTCCTGTTGTTAGATCATTCTCAACAGGTTTGATGAGCTGATTGGAGCAAGCAGCCGTCATCAATACTGTAAGTGGAATCAAGAATTGAACAATTTTTATTAGCGTATTCATCAATAGTACTTAGGCTAACACCCAGGCTCGGTAAAATAGTCGTAAGGCGAATACCGTCATGATTATTTTAAACACACTCCTGAACTGCTTTTCTGAAATCTTATGTAACATCGACTTACCCAGTTTAGCAGCAGGAAAGGCAACTAATATCGCTATCGCCATGACAAGTAAATAGGGTTTAAAATCAAAGCCAAATGTCGCATAGCCCGTTATCTTGAACATATTCATGAACATCAGTCCTGCTGCCAGGGTTGCGGTTATTTGCAACTTATTGAGTTTAGTGCGCACCATCACAGGTTGATAAATACCACCGAATGAAAATAAGGACGATAGAAAAGCATGAATAAGACCGACAAGAAAAAATGGATGAGGAATTTCCCGCTTAAATTCTATGTCAGGTAGCCACACAGCCAGCAACATTAAGGTAGCCACTGAGAAAGCAATTAGTACTTCAGGTAGATCAAGATAAAGACTGGTACCGCCGATCGCACCTATTAGTGCTCCGATTACGAATGGAATGACGATAGGCCAGTGTATATCCTTTCTGAAATACCAGGTTCTGGAGAGAGACAGGCCCACCATCATCACACTATGTACAGGCACCATCGCAGAAATAGGTAGTACAGTACTGAGTAGAGCGATCATGACAAACCCGCCGCCAATGCCGAAGGCAGAACTTATTGCTGTGGAGAGGAAGCTACCGAGGATGATAACCAGGGCAAGGGGATCAAGTAGATCCATAAGATAATTTATTAAGCTATACAGTAAAACCGCAGAGACTAGTTTTGTTTCTGTTTAATATATTTGTGGATATTGTTTTCCTTAAATGACAATTGCTCGTCCAATTCAATCAGCTCAAATGAGATGGCTAATGGTCTATTTTTAAAAATTTTTTCAAAGTGTTTCCGTAATGTCTCAAAAAGTTGTTCACCGACCATTTTCCTGGTATCAGTATCTCTGCCATGCCCTAATTTCAAGGTCATGTGTACAAAGGCATTCTCGCGATCACCGTCTGCAATCAGATAGTCTTCACACCGAACTGCACGAAAACGTATACCACCCAATGGAAAGACACCTGTTTCCAGCGCTGTATCCTGCAATTTTCCAAATAACCTTTGTATCTTGATTTCGTCATCAAGATTGGAAGAATACTCAACTATAAAATGCGGCATGGACCACTCCAGTTATTTCCTTTAATAAGGAATATTCTATGACATTGGATAGACTTTGCACATAAGACCTTTAAGGTTTGTTGCACCCATACCCGGATCCAGTGGCGGTCCA
>WLWI01005950.1_pt1 | contig 10115 bp, 8 predicted proteins | sample 6701501 | NCBI WGS metagenome assembly WLWI01 (sample SAMN12718690, study PRJNA515312) | sponge metagenome | isolation source: marine sponge | host: Mycale hentscheli | place: New Zealand: South Island, Marlborough, Capsize Point | collected 2014-11-01
ATATAGGATTAGTCCTTATGATTACACCAGCTTTTAAGTGGATACCAAACATATTCAGTTTGCCTGCTGCTGATACAATGAAATATGACATGGTTAATGAGTTCTGTTTAGCCAGTTCAGCTTGATTTATGCCTTCTCAAAAGTAGTGCTTGAATTTTTGCCTGCAGAGTGAAGTGGATATTTGAGAGAAGGATGTAAACCATTTCTTTGTTAAATATAGCTGTGCAGTAGGATTTGGTTGCACTTTTGCTTGAGTTGAACAGTTCAATGATGCTTTCCAGCTGCTGTCATGAAAATATACCCGTCTTTCCCCGCCATGATTTCGTGGACCGAGTAAGTCCCTGCAATTACACGGAGGAGCCGCATTCTGTGCAACCTAGAAGTCACCTTGAGTTCGTCTTTCAAAATGGCATCATCGCATGTGGAGAGGATGTCCCCATTAATTTGCTCTTGCTTAAAAGTGGGTGTGTACTGCTCCAGACCCATTCTCTCCAGTAAATTCAGAATCTGCAAGGTAAGTAATAACTAAGTCAAAGGTGTTGTTTTAACATACCTATTAATAGTCACTTGGACTATAAAGCTAAGCAAAAATGCTATAATTAAAAAAGAAAACTAAATTCGCTAAAAATTATACAACATATTCTGTGAAATCCACACTTTACACAACACTAAGTGGCATGTTTTATTTGCATTGAAGTTATTACTACCAAAATTTGGTAAAAATAGAATGTACTGTACTATCTCAACACATTCACCCACCCCATGATGTTACTTAACACGAGCATATTAATGAAGCAAATCACGCCACAACCTCCACCACAAATAACATTCATAGCTGCAGGTGCATATGTGTGTGCGTATGTGTGGCAACTTCAAAACAGGAAAAAACCACATGAATTTAATGTGCACTCATGAATATCATTAACTGACTTCCACTAACACTTTGAATATTGGTAATCCACCCAGCTAGCCCACCACACCCAAACTAGCCTACTAGCTGTTGTATAAAGGAGCCAAGTGAGGAGCAAGAAGCTCCCATTGATTAAGGAGCCAAATGAGAACTCTAATGAAGCTGTCCACTCAGTAATTTCCTTAAATCAAGTACATTCATACTATTACTTCTCCTTGATGTCACCACTAAGTTTCTTTAAAGCTCTTTTCCCCCCAAATAAGCTGACATGATACACTTGAATATCTCAAGCATCTTCAAAGTCATCCATACCACCACAGTCTACCCACCCCCCCCCTCCCCTCCCTCCGTCTTGCACCTGCCCATTACAGTTATAATTGATTTCCTGCAGGCAAGACAGACTAGCAAAAACGCCAAACCACTTGCATAGCCTAGCTGACCAAACCAACCATAGACTGTGTCATCAGCAAGAACAGATAATTCAATACTACCTACCACTCACTCCATTCACCTCAGGATATATATATACAATCACAAGAAAAGCGGCTAACATTCGATTGTTCACACACAAACGGGATACGATATAATCATTGGATGGTACAATATCTTCAGGCCCTTACTAGGCGTCACAAATCTAAATTAGGCAAGTTGACTCAAGGAACAATGGAACACGAGCATAAGTCGTGCAGTCGTACTAAATTGAGAATAAGGGTGTGGCTCAGGTGAACGGGTCATGATGTACAACCCTTTATAGTGCATTAAAAGTAAGCCAGCCAGAAGATCGATAGATTAAACAATTGCATCAAAAGAAACTAAATGCTTGTACTAGTTCGCTTCAGTACACACCACACACAATGCAAGCTAAGCTTCACAATGAGATCAACTTAACTTAATGTAGGAATCCCCAACTTAAGCTTTCAGTTTATATGAAACTGTTTAATAAACACACACCCAATGCATGCTGTAAAGATGGCGGACTATACCTGTCCAGGCCAACCACTGCAATGTGTGTTGATTCATAAGTAAGAGCTATAATTAGTTTTGGAAAAAACCAACACAAAATGAACCACACAAACAATTGGTAGAAGACCTTCCAATGTGTGACACACGTTTAAGTTCTAACGTGGCAACAAGGAATGAAAAATGAAAACTAAACTTCCACATTATATAGAATCATTTCTTAGAAGGAATGAAAGATGACAAGATACAAAAATATCAGTGATGACAACTGCTACCACACACACACACACACACACACACACACAAAGTCTTTACTGATACATTTCATGCACTGGAAAATATAACCAAAGATTTAGAAGTCACTATAAGTTAACAGTAAAGTAAGAGAGACCCAGGTGCTTACCTGATAGTTGTCTATCGCTTTAAGATAGCATTTGTTCTTCTCGATCATCTCTGGGGGTAACTCTGATCCATCTGAAGACTGGGTTGAGGTGGGTGTGGTGGGTGCTACTGGTTGGGATGACTCAGCCTTGAGGGGCAAAGCATCCTTGGGAGAGGAATTGGAGCTGAAATCTAATGCAAAAAAAAAAAAAAAAAAAATTGAAAAAGCAGCTAGCTGTTGGTTAACAGCCAATCGACACAATTAGCAAAATAATGGTATAACGTTATAGAAAGAAGTTAAAAAAAGAAAGAAAGAAAAAAAAGACCCACCAGTGCACTAAACCATGTCAATATGTCCAAGTACTAGGAACTGCCACTAATAGCCAGTGAAGCTGAACTATGGCCCTTCAGTCGTGTTGACACAATGTCAATGGAAGTGCTAAGTAAGCTCTGGCAATGCATGAATGTGTGTAGATTCTGGAACCGCCTGATCCTGAGTGAGTAGATCATGATGATGGGCGTGGATGCACTCTCAAATGCATGGAATGCACAACATGCTACCCGCGCCTCCAGTGGCCCCAACATCACCTGATATTGGGAGTTGTCAGAGGAAGCTTTAGTAGTAGTGGCGTGTGTGTGTGTGTGCGTGCATCAGCATGAATGCCAGGTTCAAAGGCTTCTTCTTATGTTTTCATGGAATGCACCAGTTTATGGTATGCAGTATGTGAAGCAATATATTTATGCAACAATAGCTTTAAAAATTGCCTTGATTTCTTGTCGAGGGTTTGGCATACCACACACATGCACCTGAATTCCCCACACAAACCTGGAAATCCGTCTTCGTCCAGTTCTTGTGTAATCTTGGCCAAGTCGTCCAGCACGCCAGCAAGATCATCCAGCTTTTCGATCTTCCCGTGCTTGCTGCTGATTCCAGAGTCGAAGGAAGAATTGGTGCGATTCAGTCCCCCGTAGTGACCAGCACTCATTGCGGGCATGCTCATTTGCCGCTGCACGACCACGAGAGAATCTGAGTCCTCGTCCAGTCTTGTCGTGGCCTTCAGCGGAGGCTGTTGGTGGTGGAGCGACAGCGGTTGAGACCCCGCCTTCTGATGTTGTTCGAGCTGGGCAGACAGCGGCAGAAGCTGAGGGGCTATCGGGGGCCCGGATCTTGACCGCAAGTGGTTGTAGTGGTGCGGCGAGAGAGGTTGATCTGATGATGATGATGGCGGCACTTGTGAAGGTGGTGGGTTGGCGGGCACTCCACGGAGTCCTGTGGTCTTGGCGTAACTGTAGCCCTGGGAGCTGATGGAGGACGACCGCATGGCACGTTCCACTCTACCATCTCCACTCCCTGGAACACGAGAACAACAAAGAGAGAGTGGATGAGAGAGTGATATAATCTGATATTAGGGGCTCAAAACTAGGAGTGTGGGGGCTTAAACCTAGGAGTGTGGGGGCTTAAACCTAGGAGTGTGGGGGCTTAAATCTAGGAGTGTGGGGGCTTAAATCTAGGAGTGTGGGGGCTTAAACCTAGGAGTGTGGGGGCTTAAACCTAGGAGTGTGGGGGCTTAAACCTAGGAGTGTGGGGGCTTAAACCTAGGAGTGTGGGGGCTTAAACCTAGGAATGTAAAGGCAATAAAACTGAAACTATGCTAGAAAAGACTAACTGTACCAGCACACTCCCATCTTATTATTTATAACGTTCCTAGAATCCTTAGAATCTGGGAAAGAGGCACAAAGTCATCCAGTCTCATCAATTACACAAAACAATCTCGCAGTATCACTGCCTGCCTGCACCCTCCAGCTCAGAGGAGTGAAATGATTCTATAGAAGTCACCACTGCAGACTGAGAGTCTAGTAATCCTGGCTACTGGCAGAGATACATAGGTATCTAATAATCAACACTCTACAGTGCCTACAGTGTGCTGCCTGCTTCCTGGTGTCTGACCACGTGTAGTTGTAACAACAACACAAAAAGGAGACAGTAATACTACTACATACTACTATACTACACACTGTAAACAAAACCAAAGATTGCACAACACCGAAAGCCACACATGCACACACACGTACTTCAGTCCATGCTGTCATACGTGAGTTCAATTAATTATAAGTGAGTAACACACAATGGAGTAGAGCTTCCCTTACTAATAGTCTGTGGAACACTAACTAAATGATAAATCTATCAGGTGTGACGACTATGTACCTATGTATAGGAGTGTTCTGTACCTATGTATAGGAGTGTTCTGTACCTAAGCCTAGACATGTATAGGAGTGTTCTGTACCTAAGCCTAGACATGTATAGGAGTGTTCTGTACCTATGTATAGGAGTGTTCTGTACCTAAGCCTAGACATGTATAGGAGTGTTCTGTACCTATGTATAGTAGTGTTCTGTACCTATGTATAGGAGTGTTCTGTACCTATGTATAGGAGTGTTCTGTACTTAAGCCTAGACATGTATAGGAGTGTTCTGTACCTATGTATAGGAGTGTTCTGTACCTAAGCCTAGACATGTATAGGAGTGTTCTGTACCTATGTATAGGAGTGTTCTGTACCTATGTATAGGAGTGTTCTGTACCTAAGCCTAGACATGTATAGGAGTGTTCTGTACCTAAACCTAGACATGTATAGGAGTGTTCTGTACCTAAACCTAGACATGTATAGGAGTGTTCTGTACCTAAGCCTAGACATGTATAAGGCAAACAGCCTGTACACTTTTTGTTATTTCTTGTACACAAGGGAAGTTGAGGTGAAATGGCCAACTCACCAGGATAAGCAAGGCTTCTGGTGCTCTGTCCATAACTCGACCTCCTCTCCACCACTGCTCCTCCACTGCCACTGGAGCCAAAGGAGCTCATAGAAGTTGCTGAGTCAGCTTGGGATGACTCCAGCACTATTCCTGCATTACAAAGAGTGGATTAATGAGATGGATACGGCTAGAAAGTTGCTTAGTAAGAGCTTTCAACTCCTAACAATCAAGCAGACAAGTTGTGCGGAGGTTAAAGTGGGATGTAAGTACAAAAGGAAACCAAAAAAAGTTGTTGTGTTAGAAAACATAAAGTGATTGCGCAAGAAGAGCTCCATCCACATAAACAAACTCCATGGTGAATATTTGAATTCTTAAACTATGGACCATTAATAAAATTAAAAAAAAATAAAATTATGCAAACTTGTTTTGGCTTCAATGGATTCATTGCCTGACTAATATTGCACAACCTTACATCATGATACATCATGCTAACAGATGACTGTTAAAAGCTGTTGCTTGTGATAAGCTTTTGATGGCTCCACTCTGCATTCCTTGTCCAATGAGAGGCTACCATGGAAGGCAGCACGGAGCTATCCCAATATATACTTCAAGATTAATACTATTAACACAGTAGAACACAAACCACAAGCAGCCATACTAATCTTAATAACTCAATTACGACAATGGCTTGTTGACACCGACAAAAAAAAAAGTCTCTTAGTCTGCTCAACTTTGTCAGTGTAAAAAGAGGTAGAATAATAAACTGGTCAATTTACACCTAGTGGATTTGTGGATTACTTCCTGTAACAAATAACATTGTCAATGCTAAATCATATCTATCTTGGACAGTTGCCAAAATGTCTTGGCCGGTTACCATGGATACAAGAGCACACATGCCACAGAAGATAACGGACACTCTGGGAGGGGAATTTGCTATTAATTATGAAGGGTTTACCCCATTATAGAGTCACTTCTATCTACTTCTAACAGTATGTACGCTGCAAGGTTCTAAAGAGACTCACCTGAGTCGCTGTTGTTCTTGGCATGTGTTCTGACTGACTGACCCTCATACACTTGAGTGGCTCTTGTAGGATTAGTGTCCACATATGAATAGCCAGGGGAACGCTGTTGCTAAAGGGGTGGAGTCAAGAGAGGGAGCAAAAATAACAATAATAAACCAAACAAATGACTTCATATTTTTTAAACACTAATTAGTGTTTGGTGTATTGTTTTGTAATTGAAAATTGTGACAGTCCCAAATTCAAAATTTTAGTTTCAGTTTTAAAATTACAAAAAGTTATTATGAATACTATGTCCATGTATTCTTCATTGCTGCAACAAGAGCAGAACTAACAAAAAAAATAAATATATATATATATAAACATTGTATAATTCAGAATTTTCTGTGCCACTGAAGCCATAAAACCATTGGGTGGAGCATGCCATATGTCAGACTAAACCATCTAATACAGAATATCGGCAGATTCGAGCACAGGCTGGCCTCCAAGTTAATATACACGCACCAAGCAACACAACATCGGCTCTATCTGTCACTTACTATAGTGGGTACACCTAGTAGTACTTCCAGGAATGTACGGTTATAGCAACATTCGGGACGGGCAGGCAAGTGTTGAATTTCAAAGGATCAAAAGAAAATAGTGAGTCTAGGACTGTAAATTTCACTATTTAAAAAGAAAGTTATACCACCACACGCATAATACTGAGCTTCCTTGGACACAATTCTCCCTTTTTTTTTTAAACTTCCACTTAAAACTACGTATAACTACAAATTATCATTACTCACGCTTCTCCTCGTCTTATTTGGAGGCGGTAAAGGTGGACGATAAGAGGGTGACACGGAAATATTATCGTTGCCATTGCATTTGGAATTCGGAGACCCCTTCTCCCAACTTCCTGGCCCCCTGGGTAAATTGGTCCCCGAGCTGCCCCCACTGCCGTTGCTGCCTAAACTTCCGCGGCCGTTCTTGGTCATGTAAACATAGTTTCCTGGCGGAGCGTCATCAGGCGGGTGGTAGACACTGTCGATAGTGATGGGGTCACTCGAAGTCCTCTCCTTGAATGAGGCTGGCGTTTGATAATGGCCAGTCTCAATGGCATTCTCCGCAGATGTGAATTGTTGTTCTCCTGGAGTCTTCCGCAATGGAGTTTGCTGGCCAAAATGAACGTTGGTGTAAAACTGAGAATTGGATGGACCGACAGAGAAAGCCACTTCGCGCTGGTTTGTGAACGCAGTTTCTTGATGAGTGCTAGTCCTGGCTGGTTTGACTTTATTATCGTAGAAAGAAGTGTCTTCATAAATGCCATCCGTGACCGGATGCATTGGAGCGACTGAGGCATCTTTCCTCACCATGATGTTGAGGTCGATGGGGATTTCCAGGTAAGGGGTCCCACTCGACGGGAACACGTGTCCGAGAACACTCGAAACCACCAAGGAGGTGTTAATACTGCTGTGTAGCATTGTCACCACAGATGGCCCAGCTCGGATGGATTTAGACACGGCATTGCTGGGGTGCTGGCTTGTTTCGGCATTAAACATGACAGCCCTGCAGGGGAATATGTCAGGCATGTGTTTTAAGATGTCTGGCAGGTATAAACTAATGTCTCGTGGCTTTGTCGTGAACGACCCCGTGCAGGTGGTATACAGGGTTTTCTCTCGTCGCTGAGTCAGGCTGTAAACCTTGAGCTGCTGCCGTCCCATGAGCCTGCTCTTCACGCACTTGACGATCAGGAGCTCGTTGGCCGAGACAGAGGAGTCTTGACTTGAGCCAGTGTATGCTTTTCTGGACCACAACAGTGGGGGAAGAATGGGCAATTGAACCAGCTCTGATACCTTTTCATATTTGTATCCTTTAATGGCTTCTGAAATGTTGTCATTCGGATTGAACAGGATAGCAAACGGAATGGGGAGGTCCACAGGGATATCATCACGCTGACCATTTTCAAACTCGATGCCAACTACCGTAGACTGTTTCAACGAGTGAGCCGTGAACTGGTCACCCTCGGCAAACTTTAGGTCTTCTCGTTTGCCATAGAATCCCCGGGTGACGGTGAAACCGACGGGGAAATCTTTGTTGTTTTCAGAAGCAAATTTAGCCAGGGTTAGCTTCTGTGGGGTTTGGTAGGTGGACATGGCAGGGTGTGATGTCCCGGTGCTTTGCCTCCCTTGTGGGTTGGGGACACCCAGGTTAGGTTGAACCACTGCAGTCATGTCCTAGTCTATTACAAACACAGTAAAAATGTCAACAACTATTAATGGTGTTATCCTACCACATAATACAGTGAATTGGGACATACAATGCTCACAAGCGAAGTAGTGGTTACTATCCCTTTGATGGACAACATATGTCCAGCTATTGATCAATTCAATTCTTTCATCAAAGGGGTGGTCTTAACTCAGGAGTATTACATTACTGTACACTTTAAAAAATTGAGTTTCTCATTTAAAATAATTTGAGGCTTGGTGCTGTGAAATTTTTGCGTTCAGTTAGCCGAGTTAGTGAAATCCTCAAACTTTTTGTACTGACCCAGCCCAATTTATACTTAACAGGAAACCACTACCTAAACCAGCAATAACTTGTAATGCATGCATTTAGCTATCAAAACTAGTCCCTTGAATCCCAGACTACAGGACATGCCCACTCAGTAACGCTAACCAACCCGTGTGGTTAATACACTGGAATACACACTATAGCTACATAACATGAGCTGTTCAGTTGTACAGCTCACAGCTATAGAACCGGAAGCACACAGTCCACAGTTGCCAACACTACACTGTAGATAAGACTGTTTGAATGTTGCCAGCCATTCAAAGCTACTGGGTTTCACATATGGAACTTTTGAGAAAACATTGGCACACTAATCACGAACTGCACTTCTGGTGGGAGCACTCTGAGAAGATAGCTTATCTAGACTGAGATAAAGTCAACATTGTTTTTGAAAGCTACACAAATTCATTGCGTTGGCTTTGCCCAGTTGGTTTTTGTTATGGTGCATGCTTAAAGCCTATATAAAAAGGCATGGACGACCTGGTTTATGTGTATTATATACATAATACAAAAAACCATAATACAAAAAACCACAAAATAGCACCTTGCAAAATATAAATTCATTTTAATTGAAACACATAATAAGGTTTTAATTTTTGTTCACAGTTTTTAGTTATTCTCATATTTTGTTGTTATTATCACTTCAAGAGTGTCATCTCGGATAAGTGTCAATTTTCAGAATGTAATTTTTAGCCAAAAACTAAAAATTAGTTAACTAATGTATATAAGCAAGGAAAGCTAATGACACTATTTCAGAATTAAGTAGCTAATTCAACAAAAAAAAAACGTTTCTTTTAATTCTATATCATAATCAGCTGGCTGTATAAAATTTAATTGGCCGTGCAAATTCGATTAGTTGCTGCAGTAACGAAGCACCATGCCTACTACAGTACAGGACTGATCCTGCACTACTGTTGCTCTAGTAGATACCATCACAATATTATACATGGTTCCTGTTTTACTATGTACTACACATTAGTTGTTTCACATTACTATTACTACTGATAGCATAAGAAAATGACTGAACAACTTGCAGTCGATCGACTGTATTTTACGCATCTTAGGTGGCTTTGCTTTCAATAACAAACCTGATCACTCGCACACACATAATACACACACTCCTCAGACACACCTCCATTACACCCACAATTCAACTGCATTGAACTTTTGACACTCAATCAAAGGACCTTAGCTAAGACGAGTTCTGGCAGAATAAGAGCTACCATTTACAAGGATTCGTGCCAACAGGAACATTATCCTTATATGTGAACTCACAGAAATAAATGAAGAATCAGATACGAATGAATAAATTTGTATCTCAGTTGCCACTCGCTGCACACTGGAGTCGTCCTGGTACTTCGCGGCAGCACAGAGAGTAGGTCCCGCGAATAGAACGGCGTCTAGCAGATCGAACCGATTTCAGACTTTCGACTTCAGAACAAAGACTTTCCAGTTTATAAAAGCCTCTCACTCGAACGATGTAGGGTGTGTCGAGCGTGAAGTCAGTTACTCCAGCTTCATGTATACTATTATTGCACTCTTCACCACA
>WLWI01005951.1_pt1 | contig 10115 bp, 9 predicted proteins | sample 6701501 | NCBI WGS metagenome assembly WLWI01 (sample SAMN12718690, study PRJNA515312) | sponge metagenome | isolation source: marine sponge | host: Mycale hentscheli | place: New Zealand: South Island, Marlborough, Capsize Point | collected 2014-11-01
TAGCGTGGTAACTAAGTGAAATAGTATGGGTAAGTGTGCATGCGTGCAACTCTAGCCTTGGAAATGTACAATTTGAGTAGTTTCTAGTTGGAGACTAGCCATTGTTTAGTGCATAAAGTTCTACTTGTATTACAGAAATAGTGAGTGAATGATACAGTGTATCTAGACTGCAAATGATTAAAAAATAAATTAATTAATTTAAAAAAAGCTGGCTTACTATGAACGAGTGATAGCACAGGTAACCTGAGCTATTAGGGATCAACAACACTCGTGAAGCCATTGAAATAGTAATCTGCTTCATCTCGTGCTATTTCGATCGTGTTACTCGTACTATTAATCCTGAATACCATGGTTACCTGTGCTATTACTCATACAAATACTAGTTTAAGTATTAGTATTCAAGCAAGCTAAACAAGGTCACACAGGGACAGTCTCAGATACTCATTTACACAGTGACTTCCTTCCTTGATCATTTACGTTGGCTGAGAATATGACTTCTGCCAGTTATTATGATGCCATAATGAGAAAGAGGAATTGCCAATGTTGCCATTTGGTTAGTTCATTCAATCTGGAGCACTTACCAGACTTTCTATTCCCCAACACAACCATATAGTATGAAGGTAAAGGGTTGACAAAGCCTGGCTATATGCTTTACTGCATCAATTCATTCTTCAATCTCTTGAATCATCTCACTTGTCCCTTAAACATTTGTTTGTTGTTGTTGGATTATCGTGTGTATTGAGTGTTTCTATAACTTCCTCTGCACACTGTAAGGCGATGCCATATACAAGAAAACTTAGTGTGCACAGTACAACATAACCATCCATACTTCCTGTGGTTTTTCAGTACAGGCTACTCACCCTCTCCTTATCATGCATTACAGCATGGAGGAAGTGAGCATTATTTACTGTAGTAAAACAGACACGGTTCCATAAATAAATAACGATGAAAAGTATCTCACTTGTGAAAATCCTATTTTGGACCCTAAAAGTCATATTTTTTTTACGTCTGGACTTTTATTTGTTTACTTACTATAGGTATATCTTGATATTGTTTGATAAATATATAAAAGCACTGTATTTTTATTTCTTTAGGATTTGCATTGAATGAACAATATGAACACATCTCAGAATATTATTTTTTAACCCAATATAATTTTTATTATAATATAAACATCAATATAATATTTCTAAATATTACATAATATTTTTGTGATAACAATGAAAAATGATTATCTAAGACAGTTTTTAAGAAGGCTAAGTTTACCATTGTCATGCCTCCTAAATATTATATAAATAAGGACTAAAAATTAACAAAATGTAACAACTGAGGAAGGAACCCATAATGCCCTGAGATGAAACTACCAATTCTAATTAAAAGTTAACTTTTCTTTTGTTTGTTGTGTGTGACAGTCATAATAATGATAAAACAATAACCAGGTGCCAGCAGCAGTCGACTAATCGATCACTATCCAGTCATCACAACTCTCCTGTCCAACACTGGGTGGTCGTTCCACGTTGGCTCCGCCCACACTTGTCGGCTCTTTGCCACTCTCTTTTAGAGGTGCCTCATCCTTGGAGGCCACTGGGGTTTTGCTGCCACCTCCACTATCATGCTGCTTGTTTTTTCGCTTGGTCCTCTTTTTTTTGTGTGTCGTCTTTGAGGTATCTGGTTGTGCTTGCAAAGTCGCTTCTTCAGGCTTGCTGGTGGAGCCACTGCATAGAGCTGGAGGAGAAGGACAACAATGGAGGACAGAAGCAATAAGATGTTGCTATTTGTTATTGCATTGGTCTAATCCTGTTCAGAGGAACTAAATGCATGTTGGATGAACTGGTTACATTAAAAAAAAAAACACACACAAGTGAAACCAGGTCTAGACCAATGGCTGACTATACCCCAACTGATGTTCTTTTGTGTTCATACAGACACAGTATGTATCTGTATTGTTTTTTAAGTGTGTTAAAAGTAAAAAATTGTGTAAATGCTCAATGATTTCGGTAAATTCTACCTGTAGAGTAAAGAAAGCAACAAGGAATTTTTTTTTATTGCAACTAGACTGGATGTTCATGCACTTTCATATCAAAGTGTATTCACCTTTTCCCCAAACTAACCTACAAACACAATTGTATGTATGATGGTACAAATGTGTTGTCATTAGTAATTTCAGCAATTTCAAGCATCATGGGTTAGCCAACAGCATGCCACTTGCCAGCCAGTCTTCATATAATTAAACTCAGCCTCTGAGATAACATACTCTTTATACTCTCCTCTCCTACAAGTGTACGCAATTGACACGGTACAAATATGCACTCTTATTTACCCACATACACTCGCACAGACTGACAACACTTGCTTGCTTGTACACTAATACATACACACTGTCACAGGGAAAAGTGAAGGAAATGTACATATTAGATTGAGATGCCCCTGACAACCAAAGCAACCGTATGGAATGCAAACAATTCATTTGACGCGGTTAAATCAAAGAAGTAATGGCTCTATAGACCTTGCGGGGGTATTGTGTGCACAATGACAAATCTTATACATCAGCCTTTTTCTTGTGCTTCAATAAAATTCTTTCTTGTGTGTATGTGATGATTGTTGGGTGGTGTGTGCAGTATTATAAAATAACAAAGCAGCAAAGTGTAATATTTTTATTGGTTGCAAAAATCTAACTAAACAACAGATGTATACACTCAACTCTGACTACAGCTCCTTTACCAGCAACTCCGCCCCACCAAGGATCACCCGGCCACATTCTGTAGAATACCTGCTTCTCTGAGAGCACCCTCCACATCCTGCACGCTGCTGTTACAGGTCACGGGAATGGACGAAGAAGGCAATGTTCCCTCTACTGTGGCACCTTCTGCACTCAATTCTCCGTTGGTACTGCCGACCTCTTGAGGATCTTGACCAGATGCACCTGTGTCTACACCTGAAATTAACGATGGAAGTGTGAAAGAACAATACAGTAGGTGGTAACTTGTTTTGTGAAGTTTCCAACATCAATAAATGGTATTTTCTATTTTTAGTTATTTAAAATCGTAAGTCCCAAGTGTGATATAACAATCGATCATGTGGAATTAATAACAAAAAAGATGGAGAGAGGACTGGAAGAACCTTAGACAATCCATACACACAATAAAATATGAATGTAAAAAATTGCTTAATCAGTGCCATCTTTAGACTATCACAATGCAGTGAACTAGGTTGTGGCTGGACAGCCTGTCTGTAGTTGTGACGATACAAGTTGAGGTACAATGTTGCATTCAGTTGTACAGTCGGTGCTACCATAGAACACAAAGGCCAAATATCAAGTTCATAAACCTGGAAGTGTGTGACTAAATAGAGATACATTGCTATGATGTCATTTAATTAATACTCGGCTTTAACACGCATCTCAAATATATAACACGCATCTCAAATATATAACACGCATTTCAAATATAGAACCAGTAAACCTGGCCCATAGTATTACTTGTCACACATTCTACTGCAGCATATTTATCAACTGCCATCTTGGCACAGACCTGTCAATACATATTCACAGCAGCTTTTAGTTTGGGCAGTGAGAATAGCCATACTCTACTCATAAGAAGCACTGTGCCCCACAAACTGATATTAATTAGCAAAGCTGACCCACTAATGAATTCATGAGAAATATGTATGTATATATCAATGTCTTCAATTACTTTAGGCGTATTCATACCTTTTTTTGCTATAGTTGTAGTACTTTTTTCTACTAATGCGCCTGTGCATGTTATGAAGTCCCATGGCAATTGTTGGTAAGGTTGATTCACTAACTTCAATGGGAATCATTTTCTAGTTCTATTTAGGCTCAGCAAGCCAGCCATGTATAGTCAATTCATTTGATTGGGTTGAACAGAACTAATAGAATGTTAAAAATCTTATTCTATTGACTCTAGAGTAAACTATAATACAGTGTAAATATTTCCATCAAAATAAATAAAATACAATTAGTCCACAACATTACATACTTGTCTTAGTCGCAGTTTTTTCCTCAGAATCTGTACTAGCAGACGTGTCTGTCACCTTTCTTGCTACCTGCTTTCCTTTTTTCTTCTGCCCTTTAGTTGTACCCCCTTTCTGTGGAGGGGAAAAAGGACAACCCAAGTATGACTCGACTGCTTAGTCAATGCACACATGCACACACACAGCAGCCACAACAGTCACATTACCACCCACCACAAGTACACAAGCAGACACTATTAAGTACACATGCACTATATGTACAACAAGCCCAGCCATATGGCTGAATATACTCGCATGCTTTTACATTAACATGGCCTCCAGTTCTAGCTTGGAACCTGCCATATATAGGCCACAAGGGATAGGCCATATTGAACCTAAGCGAAAATGAACCTAAATGATGGCCCATGGAAAATATAACCTTTTCGTTTGTATGAAAGCTGATGGTTATAACAGGGTTTATTAGCAACAAATATTTTAACAGTTGATCCCTGTTCTATTCTAATGGCTAGAACAAGGTTTATTCGCAACAAATGTTTTCCTTGTTCTATTCTCAAAATTACAAATAAATTCTCAATCCAAAACAGCAGATATTAATTTTTGATGTTGACATAGAAACCCATTAACCCATCGCCACCAGCCCAAAACAACACCAAATTCTATTAACTTTGTTGACATATTCCAGATACCTCAGTCTTCTTGCCATCTCCACTACTGTCCCCACCACCACCACTACTGCTGCCTTCTCTGCCAATGCCAGCTTGAGACTGAGCCCCAGCATCTTTGACCTTCTTTCGCAGTGCTCTCAGCTGAGGACGCGAGAGTTGGGTCTGCCATTCACCTGAAGAAAAACGAAACGAGGAAGAATAAAACAGCTCTGGTGTGAACACGAACTTTAATATTTAGCCACTTTACAAATCGTGATGAAACAGAGCAGAACTACCGGGCATGGCCACATGAACTAGCTAACTTTGACTGGCATATGTGAATGAACATGCGAACACTATACCCAATACTGCAGTGACTTAGAACCATGTCCCTCCATACACTACCAAACTCCAGACTAACAAAAGGAAGTCGCACAAAGTGAACTACATTTATGATTGGTTAGAAGACATTCTGATCGTGTGAGGGCAGCATAATTATATAGGGTTTTGAATATTCCTCTGCGACCCAATGTTTTACTCCTATTAATTGCATTGAACACTTCTAGTCATAGAAGATTGAAACACAGACATTTCAAAAGTTTCTTGACAACAATGTTTCATTCACACACTAATGATGGCCTAACAAAATGGCTGACATGATGTTGTATTTTTAACTTATGTCTACTGGTGAATGCAATATATTGAAAGCAATTATATAGGGTATTATCCAACCCTGAACAACCACAATTTTTATTATCTCTCTTTAAATCATTAAAAGCACTTAAATTGTTATAAATTTGATACTGCTTCAGTAACTTAAATCTGATCTCTTCAAAAAAAAGAACAATTACTAAAGAATGACATACTATAAAAAAAATTGTGACCCTCAGGTGCATGCCTTCTGAGGGTTCATAAAAGGAAATGGTAGGAACTGTTTGTAGCGACCAGTATACTCAACCGCTGCTTCTATAGCTGCAAGTTCTCTGCTATAGTGTAATGTGCTGTGTGAGTATGTGTGTCAACCAATAGAAAAGAGAAACTTGGTGGTAATTCCAATTCTAATTAGTTGGAAGCTACAACTATTGACTCACAACTTCCAAAATGTGTGATGCAATACTTAAAAGTGTAGGGAGCAATGTGAAGTCATTCAAAAATAATAAGTTGAATATCTATTGGCATCAACATTGCCAACCACAGGGCTACAAATATGTACATACTTTAATACTTTCTTTATACCCATATATATATATATATATATAATATAATATTATACTGCATAACAAGACTTAGCACTGAATAGTAAATGCATACCATCATTTTCACTTTCAAGTGAGACATTACTCTCGACGTGTATGCTTGCTACAGCTTTTCTTTTACTTCCTTGTTTCTTAGAAGCAGTTTGAGTCTTGGTGGTACTGGTAGGTTGCTTTTTAACATTTTCTTTTTCTTTGGCTTGATTTGGGATAGAAACTTCAGCTACAGTTTTATCCTTTGGAGGTTTAGGGCTACCTTCAACCTAGTAACAACAACAACAACAACAACAACACGCACACACTCACACAGAGCCTTGCAAAATGTTCTATTATATTACTAACTAAAACACAGAGTATTTTCACCCACCTTGCTACTTTAACACACTACTCACATGCTTGCTCTTTGTCTTATTCTTCAGCGATTTTTTACTCCCTGTTGTGTGTGTACCGGATTTTTCGTAAAGAACGTCAAAATTCGGCTCTACTGCTTTTCCACGAATTATGGTGACATAAATCCACAAAATTGACACAGATATAACTATAAGAAATACACAGAGAGTAGCTTGACAGCTGGACAATGCTTCTAGCAAAGACGAATCCATTGACTAAAAATCGACTATAACCGTCTCCTCCCTAATCGATTGAGTTCAGAGTTCAATAGCAACACCACACCCACAAAGCCGCAGGAATTCTGCTTCGCGGCAAAGTGCGCGAGTGTGGTCGTTAACTGTACAATATTATAACAATTGGGTGGGGCTAATTTTTTTGAGCTAGGAAAATTTTTTGAGCTAGGAAATGTTTTGGCTACACACACTTATTTTATTAGGTTGCTGTAGTGTTGAGGTTGATATTGCTGTCCTGCAAAATACATTATCTAGTTTTTGGAGGTGTATGTAGTATGAAGTGGATTCCGGACATGTTTATGTAAGGCTATTTACTAATTTTCCACTTCAAATACCATAATATAAGTCAACTTCTATCCCATAATTCTTCCCTCAATTCATTCAAATAAGATATAGTACCTGACAGTATCATTATCTTGCAAGGAACATTATGACTCAATTTCTGTCCCTTGCTTATCACATGACTATAATTTCACAACTTATCTGTGCGACTATTACCCAGAAGCAAGCCATTCTTATTTTTTTATACAAAACATTTAACTCAAAAATACAGTTTGAAGCTACACAGTTTCTGGAGCTAGTTCTTCCAATTGTTCCACATAAATGGAGTTTTTGTGCACCCAAAAACTATCTCCTGTTTGAAATCCACACCTAAACAACGATTCACAGAAAAATTCATGCATCAATTAGCAAATTTAAAATTCAAACTTACCTAGTCCTTTTACGAATCCTACTAGGTTTTTATAATTTTGACCTTCATCACAATATGCACCTTCAATCTGAGAAGTTGAGAAACTCTGCACCAGAAAACAACAACAACAACAATAACATATAGCATAGTAACATGATCAACCTGCAAGACAAGATACTTACTCTGACAGTGGTCATGGATGGGTCAGTAGAGATGACTAGCATGTTTAGAGTGTCATTGTAATGGTGGACCTTGGTGCTGTGGATGGCCTGCATCTGGTACTTGACACTGATATTGTCACTCCTGTAGTCAGTCCCATTCACGAAAGTATACCTCATATCATCTCCCCCTGAAATTATGTCAATCAATTCATTATTTAAAATCCATCAAGGCAGTTAATCAATCAATTGATTGACCCCAATGATCAACAATCTGATCGATTAATTGTCTGATCAATTAATCATGCAATCAATAAAGTGGTCAGTTGATCACCTGGAAATACTATAGCTACCGATGGTGGCTTGCCACAGTATGTAACTAAGCTGTCAAATCTTTGAATTTACCCGATATTGTTTGTCTAGCTACCAGTGAACTAATTAATAACAGCATGTTAATAATTAACTAGCATGTTTAGAGTGTCATTGTAATGGTGGACCTTGGTGCTGTGGATGGCCTGCCAATCACACATTATCTGTTCATTTTGTTGAGCAGCCAAAAGACTGACCATGCCATTAAAAGATAAAGCTACAGTTCAGTGAGCATGCCATCTAATGGCAAAATACACTTGAAATTCCCTGCAGCCAAAGGCTACACTAAAACAAATATATGAATATGAAATGAATGGAGGAACCATAAATATGTTAATTTGTGACTTCTAGCTTTTATATTTTGTGCTGAAGGAAAACTAACTATGGCTTATTTGATGACAAAGAAGGTTGTAAAAGCTGATGCAAGAAATAATTATATCACTAATTAAATAGAAATATTAATAATCATACCTTTCTTAAGATTGTCCACAACAGCTTTATAGACATCATCTGGATTCATTTCTAAATATTCATAGCATCCATGAATGATGACATACATGTCAGCAGTAATGCATCATCTCTTATACTTACTGAACATGAAGTTGATCAAGCAGCACGCATTACCTGGCGAGAATACACAAGATAACATAATTAAAATGCTAGGGAAAATAAGAAGCTATTTGGATAATCAAAAATTAAGAAAGCTATACATTTCATGATAGTGGGTGCGCATCATGAATATTATTAACATTCCAAGCATTGTACTGTTTGGCAATAAATTAATGAATGTAGTGATAACGATTATGATTATGACACGATGATAATGACATGATGATGATGATAATAATAATTTAAAATAATAATAATAATTATTATTATTATTATTATTATTAATACTATTATTATTATTATTATGGTAATAATAATAATAGTAATAACAATAATAAGACATTAATAGTACCTACACTAGATACTGATTCATTAAAAAAAAAATCTATTTAATTGTTCACATTATAACATTATTGCTGTTATATATTAACAGTGAGACTATCTGGTGAGTCAAGTATACTAAGAAATTCACAGGCACACAATACGTAGTTTAGTCTTATCGCAGCGAGACACACATACGAGACTTACCGCAGGAACCGCAGTCAGGAGTATCACAGTCCGGAGGTACGCAAGAAAACGCCACTCCAACGAGCAGTAAGAGAACAGTTACTCTCGCAGCCATTTTTTTAGTTTTAGAAATAGAGCAAAGATAACTAGAGGTGCAGATTCACAAAATGGTACGATTTTGAATCAGCCCCTCCCACAAATAATCTGGAGATAGACGACCTTTACCTGCATATATTATCCGTCAATAATCTCATCTGGGATGAAACAAATTAAACCAGACCTAAGTTTCCCCTACACACACTTCAGTTATATTATATAGGCGATGTTGTTTGTACTATCAAACTAATCTTTTATTATATTTTTTTATTCAATCAAAAATAATCTCAATATGAATAAAAAAAATCTAGCCAAATTGCTTAAAAAGTTAGTTTTGATTAGTTTAACAAATTCAATATTATAATGAACAATCACTAAGCACAATACAAGTAATGATGAACATAGGGAGAGATGTAGCATGGGGGTTAGTAATTGGGCTGAGTTTTATTGGTACATCCATATACTAGCTCTTGAGCATAGAGTTGTGCTGTAAACACACATACACATACATACACACACACAGGGAGAGAGAGGGGGGTGGAAGAGGAAAAATAAAAGTAGTTATTCAACAAGATTGTTCTCAATCCTTTTTACATACACGTATGTTCTTTATATAAATGAATAACGGTAGACCCTTCTGGCAAACCTTACCGAGGCTTCTTATGAGTGAGACCATATTTCTGTAGTTTTGGCCTTGATCACAATAAACTTGAGAAATTGAGAACATCTATAAAAAAAATAAAAAAATAAAATAAAAGACATACATGTACGTACAAAGGAAGAAAATGAAGACCTAGAAATGTGGTCAAGCAGTGTACCTCTCATCAACACATAATATATCTAATATTAGCTAGTACCCCGCCATACCACACAGTGACACTTGATATAATAACTTTCCAAAATTAGGAATGCAACGTAGTATAAGTGAGTACTGTACAAATTCAGTAGATGTTGAACCAAAAATCCTATAACACTGCCATCAACTTAAGCATTGACAGCTGCAATCCAATGGGGTGTAATACACTCAGGAGTGGACACAAACCAACAGAAACTGCCAAAGAATGGTGTAGAACCCTTTCCTGCCAACAATTGTTGGACTTGAGGGAAAATGTTGGTTAATATTATAACAGGACTAAGTGTATCAGCCACACTGATATGAGACAGAGCATGCT
>WLWI01005952.1_pt1 | contig 10115 bp, 6 predicted proteins | sample 6701501 | NCBI WGS metagenome assembly WLWI01 (sample SAMN12718690, study PRJNA515312) | sponge metagenome | isolation source: marine sponge | host: Mycale hentscheli | place: New Zealand: South Island, Marlborough, Capsize Point | collected 2014-11-01
TTTGGGGTGGGTGGGGGGGGGGGGGGGGGGGGGGGGGGGGGGGGGGGGGGGGGGGGGGGGGGGGGGGGGGGTGGGGGGTGGGGGTGGGTAGCCAGCCTACTACCAACTCTAACTCTGAGTCACCATTCCTAAGCAGTGAAGAATCTAGTGTGGAATAAACAGAGTGAAATGGCTAGATATTTCACTCTCAGGAATGGCATCTAGCACATAAAAATAAATTAGACTGCTCATGAAATATTTTGCCATATCACACTGTGACTAAATGTAATAAGTATTATATAACAATGTATATAAACATTATAAGCTAGATATTTTTGCCATACTTTTTTGTATGGTGTTATTTCACACAGTATTGCCAAGGTCATAACCATTTAAAGCAGCCTAGTTTTCCAGTTCCTAAAGGAAAAAAAGAGTAAGGGTTGGGGTTACAACCGTTATTATCTACTAAAACTAGGCAACCAGCTTAAATGAGTACTAAAGCCAGCATTATGAGTTAGATTAATGCAGTGAATATATCTAGGATGGAATAAACCACTTATTACAGGAAAAAACAACAACAGATATTTCACTCTCATGCTTGAATTTTACTTGCCTCCTGTTTTTAAGAATATGTTGTCTGCTTTTGAAATATCTAGCAATGTCACGCTTGATTATGTTTTGTAGGTGGGTGTCCTCTCTTATCGGAATCTGATTTGTTCTTCACTATTCAATATAATGTGAATGGTTTTGATAACACCACTGCCCTCATAATGTGCCTTCATGATAACACCACCATGCTTCTCCTTGAGTGCACGAATACTGGGCAGTGGAGTGAAGATGCATTGGACTACTGTCCATCTCCTGCCACTACAAGATTAGGTAGGTGGGTGGAACAGGTGGGTGTGGATGATGAGTATAGAGATTAATCAGAAAGTGTAAACTGTACTGGTAAGCACTATCAATTCTCAGAGGATTTTGATGTTGTTATTAATTAGAAACTTCAGATATTGAAAATACAGAACATTTGGTAAAAACTGAATGGACGGAAAGAATATTCTCTGATCACCAAACCGAAGCTGTCATCACAAACAAGCTGGATGAAGTCAAGGTGAGTATACCAGAAACATAGTGTATATGATATACAAAAATGAAATAAACAATACCACGAACAGAAATGCACCATAAATCTATATTATCGTGATGAGCACATAAACTATCCAGAGAGTATAATAACTGTGAATGAACATGATTGATACGTTTTCGAAAATCTGCTTCTTCTAAGAATAGTCTGTGTGTAATTGATATCCTGATCCACACTAAACTGAATCCAGACTACTATATAAACAAGAGTATTTCTAACTGAGTATAAGTTTATCAAGGGTAACAGAAATGTATATTGCAATATAAACTTGTTGCATTATAATTATTTTATCTGCATGGTTATATCATACAAAAATCCTACAATTAAAGATATGATATAATTTTGATTTTGTGTAATTCTTTATTTTTATAACAATTAATATGAGACATTCAATAATGTTAAATTTTGTTCAATAGAAATCAAATATATGGAACAAGATACTTGATCTGTCTCTTCTGGAAAGTATTTTGGCACTTGTTGGCGGCATATTGGTATTATGCATTATAGCTTTTATCTTAGGAACTTTAGTAGGAGCTGGATGTGTAATGAAATGTTCCCAAAAAAACAAGAAAAAGAGTTTACTTCTTCAACCTCACAATATACACAGAAGGAATGAAGACGAAGCTATATATGAAGTAGTTGGGGAAAAGAAAACTATATTTCCTGTAACTGATGATATACAGTTTGAAGTGGCAGAAAATATTGCTTATGAAAGCCTCACAATAATTTGACTTATATTTTTCATGAGTTTACATGTGTGTTACAATTACTTGTTATGTGTATTAATATAGTTCTAGCTTGCATGCATGTTGAACATTTATTTCACAAGTTATGTGTGTACCATTTTATATATCCATAGCAAATGCTAATACTAAATTTAACTTTTTTATGACCTTGATGATTGTTTGCATGAAAATGTGCATGTTTGGTGTATTATAAAACGATATTAAAATAAATTTCTTGACCATCTCTCAACAAATTTTTCATAAATTGTATGTGAACATTAAAGTCTCAATTAATTCTAACTTTAAACTCAAAATTCATGCAATAATAATCATTAATTAATAATGATTCAGTTAATTCTCAGCAGAATAATTATAATAATAGTAGGTGTATCAATTCCATAATTCTGTGGAATTTAGATGATGACAGTGATTGTTGCAATTAAAAAATCCAGTTAATTTATGACCAAAATTAACATTAATAATTTTTCAAAAAATAATAAATGTAAGAGATCATTGGTTGAAATTACTTGGTGATAATTTATAAGTACGGTTCAAATATATTACAAAATTCATGAATTTCATATTGCAAATGGAAAATTTATATAAAGATATCGATCAAATAATGTTATTATACCAAGTATTGTAGCAACTTGGATCATATTACAGTTGTATATGTCCATTATTGTATCTATATAATACATTCTTGTGTGTTGCTCACAAAATAACAAGTCTATTAATGAACTATTTATGTACTGTAAACATTTTAGTATGAAACCACCAAATTCACACCAAACTGGTGGTGTGAATGCCAACCATCAATGCATAGCATGTCCTCCACACTTTACACGGAGTGTGAATGCACACTCTGCTAATTCAGACTGAAGGGAATGAGCAATAACCAACAGGGACCATTTTACCTAACATTAATTATCTTCATGTGCAGCCACAAACCTTTATCATTGTAATTTGCCTTATAAATGTGTTGTACACATGTGTTTGAGATGATGTAATTAAACTCGAATAATAGTTGTGTTGACTTTTTGTCATCAACAATTAAAATCTAAATTTCTTTAATAACTGTAAAATTATACTTGGTTTTCTGCTGCAAAAAATTGATTAAGTGGCACATAAACTCATGTATAACCTAGCTTATGATACCATATTTTTTTCTCTTATAGCACTCAATGTCACTATTATTATCCACTTAACTAAGCCATTGTATTATTATAATTAAATAATGACACAATTATAATAATTAGTATATCACGAGTCTGTTGGCTAGCATTTACACGAGTGTGTCAGGCACAGTGCAGATACCATCTTCTAACGAGTTATATTCCTTCAGGCACAGTGCAGATACCATCTTCTAACGAGTTATATTCCTTCGTATCGAACAATTAATCAATTTATTGTGTACTGATCAAGGGGCATGGCAAATAAACCTAGTGGCTAATGTGAAGGATGCTGCCCAGAGTCTTCCGATTTTTTTTCTGATGAAGTTCGAGGTGGAGTAGAAAGGGAATGTGAAAGGCTAGAAGTATCACTATCTTGTATAGCATTGATAGTGAACAATCAGTTAGTCTTGACAATGAGGAATTACAGAAGTTTTTAGAAGAGCAAAAAATTATAACACTTAAAACAAAGTATTACCTGACTTGAGAACGTGGTAGCTATTGATGGAGCAAAGACATAAATTAAAATCTAAAAATTGAGAATATTTCACCTAGATAATTAGAAGGACTTCTCGTGGAGTGCAAGTGGTAGTCTGTATGAACTGAGCACTCTTACTTCAATTCAAAGAAGTTTGGATATAGTCTCATTCACATGAACAAAATTAATGTAATTAGCACAGAGGTATTAGAATTAGCAGACTCTCCGGGGACGCAATAAGCGTAAAAATGAAGCTGAGGGGTCGCGATAACCCAACGCAATTACTAGTTGGGCGTAGCCCAACCGACCGTTGAAAAATGAAAAACAGGAGGTCGGGTGTCAAGCCTGCACTGAACCCGTGCTACGCTGACTCAGCTCGGCATGAACTTGAGTGGGAGTGCTAAATTGCAGGTTAGCTACAACCACTTAAGTTAACGTAGGAGCTGCAAGGCCTCAAGAAAAATTCTAGACAACATCTTTACAGTTATGGATTTTAGCAAGAGTAATCTTGCTGTTTTATGTATCTGGTTTAAATGAACTATCAGCTGTGCTTTCCAAGATAGTTATAAGCACTGCACTAAATACTATGGCACTGTTTTGCACTTCTATCTGCGTTTTCAAGCTATTCGAGACTAAGCTATGCTAGTGGTATTTTGTATATCATGGAACATGCAGTTATGGTGTATTAAACTCTTTTTCTTTCTTTTTTTCAAATTAGCTCAATCACTTTTATTGTAGCCAAGTTGTTGTCTTTTAACACCAGTCAAACTAACTGAGCCGAGACTATTACAGTTTGCGTTCATCAAACTATTCTTGGATCCAAATGATATTGTAACTTGGCACTATACCAGGAATTATTAAGTTTCTTGTTTTTGTTGTACTTGTAGGGCTCAGTCAAACAAATGAGATTATCACATGCAATTAATACGCAATTAACATATGTGGATGTGCATTATATTGAAAAACAACAACAACAGAACAGAAAACAGAAAAAGGTTGTGCTCTCACTTTACAAATACCACAAACACAAGAGATTGAACATATATCACAGCACATACATTTAATATTAATGTCCACTGGTATATAGCCTTCCATCTCTAAATAGAACACGTCTTCTACACTCAGTCTGATTAGCTGCATAAAGTTTAATGTCTTCATCCACGTGATGATATGTTCTAGCTCTTAAAAGAGTCACCATGGAGAAAATACCGTCCCTGCCTGCTCTCCCAGTCTCTTGAATGTAGCTTGACACATTGTCAGGTAATCCAACATGTATAATCTGCCTCACATCCTTGCAGTCTATTCCCATTCCAAAAGCCACAGTAGCCACGACCACCCGCAAGTTTTTATTCTCCTTGAAATTCAAGAGAATGTTAGTTTTAAGGTTAGCATCAGTAATGCTTGTGAACATATCGACTAATCGAAATTCTGGAACATCTGGAGCATCTTCGGGATTAGTAAAGGATGGGCCAAGCTGATCTTGCAGGAACATATAAATTTTCGAACACATATCGAATGACCGACCATAAATGATAGTCTTAGGAAAGGAGGTCTTTTCACTTTTCAGCATGCCTACAAACTTTCCAAACGTTATGCTAACGGAGTCATATGAATGGACTGAGTATTTCAAGTTAGCCTTTGTTGGGCATTTTGTTATAACAAAGGGATTCTTTAGTCCCAGGATACGACAAACGGATAGATGATCCATATGAGTGGCAGTAGCTGTTAGTGCCATCATTTTCACTGAAGGTGGTATCAAACTTCGTACCTCACCTATTCTTCGTAAAACTTGACGAAAGCTATCTCCCCTACAACACAAAATATAGTAAGATAAAGTGTTGCAAAAAGAACATTAATTTATAAATAATTGCTTTCTTGATAGTTGCATTCTAGCTATATGCATGAATTACACTTATTGGTATCGTGACACCTATGGAAAGTAGTAATAAACTTTAATATTATCATACCCTCAAATCAATAATCAACTGGCCGATATATATAACTACATACTTACCATTTCTTTACACAATGGGCCTCATCAACCACAAATGCCTTCAGCCTTTCTGAGTAGATATCACTCTCCAACAGTTTCCTCCATTTTCTGTTCTTAATAATCAACTCAGGTGTGATAAAAATTAGTTGGAACATGCCCTGTGACACCTGAGTGTACAGACTATCATTTGCAATCTCTCCAGTAAGTACATGATAGTCCCTTTGAAGTGTAAATTGACACCTACAGTGAATTAAAAAAAGGAAATAAATATTCAAGTACTCTACCTTGTAGTATAAGAAAACAAACATACACAAAAAACTATGTTCTAAACAACAAAGTTGTCATAAATAACTGAGAGGTCGATGTTTTTTTTCCAAACATAACTTGGATGTACCATAGCTCAGAATACAGTTCAAAATTCACACATAGCCTTTCTTCATTGAATTAAGCCTCTCTTTTCAGGACTTACCTGATCTTTCATGATCACCACAAGGGGAGTCACAACAATGATAATGGAGAATCAAAGTTCCTTATTTGCCAGCTTGTCAAATGTGTAGGGTAAAATAGAGTAGCATAGGTAGAACAGTGAACACATCCCTACCTTCAACAAACGCTATAGTGACATCTAGCTGAGACGCTCTCCTACACACTAAGTGTTGAGTGAGCTCCACGAGCCCGCCTACGCTTTCGTTAACAATATTATAAGTGGTAGATGACCACAGCATTTGAATGCTGCAATCTGATTGGGCCGCAACGTACGTTGCAGCGCAACACGGGTTCAGTGCAGGCTTGACACCCGACCTCCCGTTTTTCAACGGTCGGTCGGGCTACGCCCAACTAGGCATTAGCTACAACTACTAATAAAAACTAACTGATAGACAAAATGGGAAAACTAATTAAACACTACTAGCTAGCTATGTACCAATGTTGTAGCTAGTTTCACTATGGTGAAACCAGCTAGCTAACTTAGCTAGCTATAAAGCAGTGCTAGAGCTAAATGCTTTGAGGTTACAACAAATCAAATACTCAACAATGGCACAACAAAGATTATATAGCTAATTTAGCTAATGACACTTCTTGAGCACCAGAATGTAACAGATGCATTAGCCAGCAAGGTCAGAAATTTGCTTTAAATATTTTTTTTAGCTGTGGTTTTTGAACATATCAAGGAGTCTTTGGACAGATTCTCCTACCTATTATTATGATCATCTTCACCTTTTCAAAGTATTAAGAATAATGTATATTTTTTTCAAAACAAAAAAAATAAAAATTAATTATTAGTCCAATAACAAAACAATGCAAAAAAAAGAAGCTAATAATAAAGTGCTGGCAATGCAATAGATCATACAACTAGCTACAAATTAATAAATAAATAGATAAACAGAAAAATATCAATAGGTAAAAAAAAGAAAGAAGTTTACAGCCAAATTAACAAGTAACTAAATAAGTATAATTATACATAATAAAATAAATCGTTGAGAAAAGGATTAGTTATATAGGTGGTGATTATTCTCTGGACAGAGGCACAATTATAACACTATATAGTTTTGGAATAACAAAATATTATCAGAAATGAAAGATAGGAAAAAATAATTGGGAGAGTGTCTTATAGGGGTGGTTATGGGTTCAAGATAGCTATATAAATGAATAGCTGGACAAGTCAGGCACTATTTCTCTACCACTGGATGGTGGAACAATGCTCTACCATTACAATGTTCATGAAAGCATTTTGGGATTGTTACTGCTGCATCATTGTTAGGTAGCTATAACTAGAGCCTTTTTGGAAGCTAGCTCTTAGCCACAATAAATAAAAACTCATAATCAATAGCAATGTTCCATGGATGGCACAGACATAATAATCTAGCTAGCTACATCATCAATATGGTCAGAGTCAGCTAGCTATCCCTTTCCCATATAATACATGAACACATTCTCAAGTTAATAGTCCAATTTAGCTACGCTGTGAATATTGCTTAGTTGTATTATCGTAACAAAAAATAAGGTTTATCTCGTAACAAAATAAGGCGTATTTTGTTACGAAATAAGCCTTATTTGGTAGCAGAATAAGTTATTTTGACGCATAAGGGGGGATGAATTTGAAACAATCGGCTTGCCATAGTCCCTGACACCTATACCTTCCAGACATAATGAGATTTCTTCCAATGGCAATACACACCAAATCTGACATATTTAACCAATTATTAATTCAGCTATTATGCTAACTATAATAGTGGTGGTTATCTAGTTATTAGCTTTAATCTTTCTTGCATTAATACGTAAACCAATCTACATATCCAGGATTCAAATGGTATATCTCAGCTGTATGTAGGCAGCAGTTCAGACTTACTGAGCCCTGTTACCACATTATGTATTGCTAGTGCATGAAACAACCTAAACACAAATACCTGGGTTGATTTGGACTAATCTGCTCTTTCCCAATAACCTGATAGAACTAATTCAGCAATCAAGTCTTTAATCATGTGCTCATTAAAATAACGGACAAAAAAAAATTGCAATTGAATGTGACAAAATGTAGAAACAAATATTCCAATCCCAGAAAGAAGAAGAAGAAAAAAATGGAAAGAGAGAGGAGAATGGCATGTGACAGTGAATGGATGATCCACGGTGTGATTGCAGACTGGTCAGTTGCGACTGTAAGGATGATATCCAGACCCTCCGGAATTATATCCACTCTTCGTAGGACCATACCTACCTCCTCCTCCTCCACCACGCCCACCACTTCCCCCGTATCCGCCATAAGCCCCGCCTCCATAGCCTCCGTTATTTCCACCAAAGTAGCCACCATCGTTGTAACCGCCTCCCCCATATCCACCGCCTCCGTAGGCCCCGCCTCCGTAGGCCCCATAGCCTTGATTGTAGGCCCACTGGCCGTCACCACCTCCTAAACACAATGTAACAAATGCTCGCATCTTGGTTACATGCCACACCCACTCAATCTTACCTCCTCCGTAGCCACCAAACCCACCTCCTCCTCCTCCTCCATAGGAACCTCCATACGGTACAGGGTTGTAGCGACCGCCCCTGCCTCCGCCCCTAGAACCGCGCTGAGAATAGTTATTTTTAGGTGCAGCATGCTTACATTCAACCTGCACAAAAATAACAAAAGTTTTTAATAAATTGTTCCTGGGAAATAATAATAATAATAATAATAATAATAAAAGGAAAACAACAACAAAAAAAACAACAACAAAAAAAAAACAACAACACAAAGTTAGTGTTACTACAGCACAACAGACAAAACATAGTTTACATGAACGACTAAGCATCAAGAATGGGTAACGAGAAATGGGAATGGGTAATGAGAAACCCCACCCTTCCCCTGAAATTTCAAAAATGTAAATTTGACCCCTCTCAAGTTTGGTCCTAAATACCACACTGTAACACTAACCTAAAAGCATAACTAGTATAATAGACACAAGAATAGCCTACTAGTCATGCTGTGATAATTAAGGCAGATAGGATAATTTTCTCTCTCTCTCTCTCTCGTCTTTCTCAAGTAATTCAACAGTAAGCATTCCCTTTCATGCACAGGTTGGTATAGTCACCCCATACACGGCAACAGGAATGTATTGGTAATCATAATGAGTAGGTGGAGTCAGGCCATATCCTCCGAGAGAAGAATTTAAAGAATTGCAAAATAAATCAATAACCTTCAAGTGCTTATTCATGTGAAGATACAGCAATAAATAAATCTTAAAACCATCGCAGAATTTCCTGTCATTACGAATTTAGGAAATTTCATATTTTCACCCCTTCCTGTGGAGGATAGGACTAAATGTCCTAACGTGCAGAGCATTTAGTCCTATCCTCCACAGGAAAGGTGGCGAAAGTATGAAATTTCCTAAATATATTACAATAGGAAATTTAATTTCTGCCCTGTGCATTAGCCCTTTACAACTATTGTAGCCCAATCCTCACTGGACATTCCAGTCCTAACTGTAAATTATTTTCTGAAAGAAAACTCACTTTAAAGCCATCTACTTCATGAGAAGTTGTAGCTATGCACTTCTTGGCACTTTCCGGCTCGTTGAAAGTCACAAAAACGAAGTTGCGTCGAGTTTGGGTGGCTTTATTAATCACTATGGCAATTTCCTGAACCTGCATTACATCACAAGACAAAGAAAGGGGGTGAGGGAGATAAATAAGAAGAGAAAGGATACACTGGGATGAGTCATCCATGAAGGACAAACTTTGGAGTTTCAAACATGTGTGACCCCATCACACCTCATGCTTAATTAAACTTTTTAAACATAATATATTGAATAATACTCAAGACTTACCATCATTACCATAAAATAATGATGACTTTTCACCAATATGTCAGGTAAACTCATAAGTAAGGTATTTATTAGCTGTCTGCATAAGCCTGTACAGCCAGCCTACATCTAAGGTTAGAGCCTGTAGTAGGTTAGACCATTCACAGGTTCCAGCTGGCCATACTGAGCAGCAGCCTTTCCAGACTGTAAACAGTGTATTATATTAAGGGTGGCCGCACACCGCCCACGCATTCGGTTGCTATGTGTTCTAACTACAGATTCTCTCCTTGCAAGACTATTCTACCTATCTACAAACTGCAAGTACCTCCCGAAGATACTACTCTCCAACT
>WLWI01005953.1_pt1 | contig 10115 bp, 7 predicted proteins | sample 6701501 | NCBI WGS metagenome assembly WLWI01 (sample SAMN12718690, study PRJNA515312) | sponge metagenome | isolation source: marine sponge | host: Mycale hentscheli | place: New Zealand: South Island, Marlborough, Capsize Point | collected 2014-11-01
CAGTCCCCAATAATGGAAGGTAAAGGGTCGGATACGCCAAACTACACTTTGCAGTTATTCTGGGGCTAAACCTGATCTATCATTCAATAACAGTATTAGCTGCAGGCATTATGATATGCTATAGCCTAAGCTTGTAATGAGTAAAAGAAGGCTGAGAAAGAAATTATGAAATGTATATGTTATGAAAGTTGCCTTGTTGAAAATTTCCTTGTTCAGTACAAAAACACCACACAGCTTATATCATTTATCCTGTTATCCAATGTTTCACTGACATTTATGTCCACGCCAATTGGGAGAACAGCTGTGACTCTAGCTAGACTGAACTGTCCAATTTGGTTCTTCATAAAATCGAATGAATTAACTGATGATCATTATTTGTAATAAAATAAATAATGCTATTGTAATGATATCACCTTTTTATTTTAGAAACAATAGTTTCGAAACTATTATTTTATTCTTCTTCTTGTTATTATTATCAGTAATAGTAGTAGTATTAGTATTGGTATCATCATCAATATTATTATCATTATTATTATTTTTTTATTTTTTTATTTTTTGCATCATCCATTTTTTATTGTGATCAGCTAGTTAGGTGGGATTTTTGTTCAATAATTAAACATTGAATCTCTTATTTTTGTTTGCATTTAATGCCACACATGTCACATACAGTATTGCTGTTTGAGTTAATGAATGTGCAGAAGTCACATATCCAGTTGTCTGACGTGGGCATGCTGATTGCTTTCATCCACTTTTCCTTATTTGCATCCATTTGCAACACTACAGTAAACCCATCGGCACTTTCAGCAGGTAGCTCATACAGTACACTTGATGGTTGGTCATCTTCCATCTTTCCTGTCTGCGAGTTCTCTTGTCTGTCACTGCTCAGTATGCTCTGTGCTTGAGGCTGGTCATTTTGATGACTGCTTTGATCACCATCCTTCAATAGTTTCTGACAATTACTCCCTTTATACACTGATTGACTGATAGGTCGCATGACAGGCTGAATGTTAGGCTGTGTGACAGGCTCAATGTCAGGCTGAATGTCAGGCTGTGTGACAGGATGAATGTCAGGCTGAATGTCAGGCTGTGTGACAGGCTGCATGACAGGCTGAGTGTCTGGCCGCATGATGGATTTTGGTTCAATATCCACATTGCCATGGTGGTCTTTCCTATGCCAGGACATGGACTGTTCCGGTGTGGCAGCATAATACTGGCGTCCAATTAGACTGTCATCATAGCCGTCAGACCTGGAGTTGATAATGTGTCCCATACTCGAGTCTTCATCTGAGACAGTCAAACTGTTCCCACCACTATTAAAAATTGGTTCTGGGAGGTCATCAATATTAGGACGAGGGATGCTCTGAGTTGCCATAAAAAACGAATCTTCATCTGCACTGGAATAGTTGGTGTCACATTCTTCAGTTTTAAATTCCCCAGAGCTTTCAAATGCTTGCAATTCTAAATAACAAAGCAGAGGATCATTAGAGGAGCAACATGGAAACTATAGTGTATTATTTGACCATCAGGATATATATACTTGACCATCAGGCTATATATACATGTTTTAAGTAAAACTTGAGCTTTTCTGTAAAAGTGAATGAAAAAATGTAATAATAGCTGTATTGAAGAAGAAGAAAAAAATGAAAAAATAAAGACTCTCTATATTTCATCAGCATTATAAAATATCATTTGGCATGAAACCATTAGATTAAAGCATAACTAATGAGTGTAGTTTAAATAGAATCTGGTGAGGTTATTGACTATCTTAACACCTGAAAGTCTCTAAAATGAAGAGGAAAATTGTTCAGCTAAGTGTTTCCTGACACTGGTAGCTGCAAACTTGCTTAGCAAACAAAGCTTTTAAAAATGTAGTTGAATTAAACCAATGGCCCAAAACAGCTTTTAGAAGCTTTCAAAAAGTCAAAATTAGTCTATAATTTTTTGGAATTACATGTAGTGGTGTGTTCTTAAAAGTCAGAGAAGCTATCATTCACGTCCAGTAATCATTAGCATGTTATACAAAATTATGTGAGCAAATTATTATATAACTTCTCACTAGCTTGTATAATCTCTGGTAATGCTAAAAATGGACAACAGTTTCTGTTTATTCTATTTCATAACAATGTAATAACTTTGACAGAAATTGTTTATTTTGCTTCAGAAGTATTAACAATTCACCCCAGCAGAGCCCTCCTGCTCAGCACAAGAATCACCAAACTTTCTACTTTACACAGATTTTATTGCATAATTTCTTTTATGTTCTTCCTTGTCTACCAGGGACTATATGGAGGCTATAGCGTAACACTAATTACATACCTGGAGGCGCATTGTTTCTTGCATTTTTACTTTGCAAGAATTTTATTAACTGTGTAGCTTTTGGCCTTAGATTCGGATCATCCCTCAAGCAATCCAGAGTCAAATCATACAAGCAGTGGTTGCTCCCTATAATTTGTAGAGATTGATGACGTTTTTGCTGTTCTATTATTCCCTGCCTTTTATTCACATGAGGTATTTCGTAAACTTCAGGAAATTTTCCAACCATTAAATGAAGTGTAAGATGTCCAAAGGAGAAAATGTCCAGCTTAGGAGTGCACTCAGCTTTCTCAAAGAGTGCCTCTGGAGGCATATAGTACTGCTGCCCGGGTACTCTGGTGTGACGTGAGGCCATCAGAGCGTGTCTGTCCATCAGCTTGGCCATTCCAACATCTGCTATCTTTGCTTGATTGCTCTCAGTTAAAAGAACATTCATAGCAGTTAGATCTCTGTGCACAACAGGGGGACTGTGTCCATGGAGATACGCAAGTCCAGTAGCAACATCTTGAAGAATCGACAACTTCAAGGACAGATCAGGCCTCATGCTGCTTCGAGCCAGAAATTGGACCAGGTCACAATGTAGTTTCTCCATCACAAGAATGAGATCAGTCTTCCTTACATCTCCATAGTACACGCCTATAAACTTGACAATGTTTGGGTGCTTCAGCTGGCTCAGTAAAATGCACTCTTCCCTAAACTTTGCAGCTATCCTGTTCCTTTCTTCTGGTGCACACTCTGTAAAGATGGTGTGGGGTTTCTTGGCCATGAATACGTCATTCCCCAGTTTTACCTCAAATACAAATCCATAAGACCCAGCATTAGTTTTAGAACCCCCACTCTTCTTAATTTCTTTGACTCCTTCTAACTCGCACCAGTCGAGAGCTCCTCCAGAAGACGCCATAAAGAGTTCCGCCCTAACTAAGCAGATAGTTGATAGTCTCGCTTAGCCAAGGAATGTAATTAGTTTTCTACCGATGCTCTGTGGTTAAACCTTATGTAAACGTATAATACCGCACAGGATTAACTTATGGCACTTATTGGTATCTATAAGGTACAACATACTAGCTTATTCTCCTAGCTTATTGGTATCTATAAGGTACAACATACTAGCTTATTCTCCTAGCTTATTGGTATCTATAAGGTACAACATACTAGCTTATTCTCCTAGCTTATAACAGTGGCATTATCTCGGGCATTATAATTGTCACAAAATCGCTTGTTTTTTTTGTTTTTGTTGTTGTCAATATCAAAACATTTACTCCTGCAGCCTTTCATGAATCCTAGTGTTTTTCACCTTATTTGCAGCAGGGCGAATTTTGTGTAGTTCTTTTGATTCGCTTGATTTAGTATGGTTTCTGGAGTAGTACAAAGCTTAGTTTCCTCTCAGTCTGCGGAACTGAAAAACGTTCTTATTGATGGTGCTGTCACTGACAGAATTCTTAGTGGTTTGGAGAGCCTACTGGGAATTGGCTCTGTGATGAAGTAAATTAGCTATACACTCTCTCAAAATAAATTGAAACATTCTTTCTTTTAACTCTGCTATTGATTAAGAGTTCCAATGGCACTGCATTTAATATTAATATTAGTGGAATTCCAGCAAGAATTCTTTACTACGCTCAAAAAGGTGGTTACTTAGTTAATGATTGGTATGATTTGGCTTTCATGCAGTTGAAAATGATTCGAAATCTGAAAAATCAAAGCCTTAGGAGATGGTTAATATTAATACATGGTGACATAAAACTCAATAGAAACATTGAACTCTGAGATTCAAATATTCAGTTACATATACAGTATAAAGTTATCAACATCTACACATATACTATGAGGACCACAGAATTCACCTTCCTTATTACCACGCTGACCAAATGAAGTGACATACTCTCCTTCTGTAGCCTTTAAATAAATTTATTTACAAATATACCTTTATCCATGGGCAGAGCTTAACACTGTGTTGCAAACCTTGTTGCCTTGTGAGGATGAGATTACATACATAATTGAAAATATCCGAAATATCGCTTTGAAGGAGCACCGGAAAACAATTTTGACCTTGTTGTTTGTATCAATCTGAATTCAATCTGAATGATATTACTGAGGCAAAAGATTTTCTCTATAAGATGATGAGACACAGCTTTTGCATATATAGAGTTACTTGTACATCAAAAACTGCAATGAAGCGTGTAGCCTAACCTGGAGATGCACTGTCAGCATTATCAAAAACACCTAAGCAAGAAACAATCAGAAATGACTGCGATTGCTCAATCAAAGGAAGCAAAAAACAACAAAAAAAAACTTTACTTCAGAAGTTAGGAACAAAAAAAAACAAATTGTCCTTCGAAACTGTCTCTAGTGGGGCAGATTTCTTCAGCACGACAGCTTTCTTCACATCAAACTCACTTAAGTACACATACGGCAGTTCTTAAGATTAATTTCAGCCACAATCACCCTATTGTGTCTGCTCATATACTTAGCTTTAGACCTATAGCTAATAGTACAAAAGAATTATATTTTTAAATTGTTTGAACAAGGCCATGGTGCATCATCAGCCAGGCATAGCTACGAGCAGCACCTGCTGCTGGATACAGCTGATGAGGATAAGAAACAGTTTTCATTGGCTGACTGGGCATGTAATCCATCAATGCAAAACATTTGCAGGCTTCTCCAACAATGGCACAAAAATTGTTATGGAGAGAAGATGGCATACCTCTCCTTCAGTTAGAAGTAGACACTTACATTCAGTATGACAAACAGGGTGAAAGAGCAATACTTCATGAAACGATCCTTTGAAGGAGATAGTGAAGAATTAGTGCCTCAGAGAAGAAATACAAAAGGGAATCAAGTGACAAGCCACTCATTCTTGCTGTTTGTACTCCACTAATGGCAAGAGCTCATGAACATGTTTGTCAAGCCTGGGAATTAGTTTTCTTTGATTCATCCTCATCTATGGATAGATTTAATATGTCAATATTTATTTTATCTACTCATTCTGTATGTTCAGGTCTTTCATTTGGAGTTATTCTGACGTCTGATGAGAAAGAAGAAACTATTTCTAGTGGTCTGTTTTTACCAAGAAATCTTTCTTTAATAAAGGTCCAGATGTGGTCCTGATACTGTTATGATCGATGGCAGTTTAGCTGAAAAGATAGCAATAGGTAAATGTTGGTCAAAATCCTGCATACTATTGTGTACTTTTCATTTCCTTCAGCATATGTAGACTTGGTTGCAAGATAGTAAGAATGCAGTACATAAAGATTTTCGTGCACTAGTTTATGCAAAAAATGAAGGCATAATCTTAACTTTGTATAATCAGTTATTAAAAAAATCAAGTATAATTAAATATCCAAATTTTAGTAAGCATCTCAACACACACTGAAAAAAAAATGGTGTCTGTGGGCTCATTGCTATAGAAAAGACATTTTACTTTGAGGCAACCACACTAACAACTATGCCGAGGCAGTAATAAAAATATTTAAAGAGTTAATTTTTTCTCGCATTGAGGCTTACAATCTGGTTCAAATGTTTATATTTGTATATGATATTTTGGATTTATACTATCAGAAAAAACTACTAGCAATTTCAAACCACAGATTTGACACTTACATAGCATTGAGGTTTCAAGGATTTAATGCCAATAAAATTGCTGATGAAGACATTGTCAGGTCTACAAATGGATGGTGTATGTGAAAAGCTCTACAAATCCTATCTGGTATGATGTAAATATAGACTTTGGAATCTGCAGTTGTGAAACTGGCAAAGATGGATCTCCATGCATCCACCAATCTGTGATAGTACAGAAGTTTGGAATTGAACGTTCAAGGCTTAAGATTGCTATCATTGCCTTGGGTAATGGTGCTGTCCAACAACTATCTTTTTATAGTTCTTTGCACCAGCAAGTTCTGGAAGAACAATTCACAGTGCAGGTAGCTATTTCAAAAGATAATAACTTTGTAGGAACAAGCTGGAATTTAATATGATCAAATGCTGATCATTTCGAGTCAACAATTTCAATAGAAGCCAATAAAGAAATTGACCGTGTAAACATTAAAAAGTGAGATTGATGATTTTGTGACAATTATGTGAAAGGGTGAAACAATTTTTAAAACATTTCAAGGCATCGGCTGGATATAGATCCACAGCAAGGCTATCTTCTGCTTTCCATCAGTTTGGGACAGATTATGGAGGGTCAGTTTCACGAACAGCACTCAAAAGAGTTAGCCATGGAAAGAGAATACCAGTTCAAGCCACTGCAGGTAGAAGACATGGCAAGACATCACATGGAAAATCAAGGGTTCTGGCTGGAAGGATATGCAAAAGTTTGTCTTCACAGTCTGAAGTCTATAATCTTCCTGAAAGGAAGAAACCAAAAGGAAAACGTCCACATTCACTCTCACTAAATATTTCTAAAGGATTACAGAATGCTGGCAAGTGGTAATTTCTCCTAGATTTTTTTTTCTTTTCTTTTATATTTCTCTCTTTTCTATTCTATTTCTTTCCTTCTTTTTTTATGAATTACACACAATATATTAGCTATTCATTTATTCAGACATTATGACCAGCATCTCAAAGTGAAGGGACTATAGCTAATACACTAGCTATACATATGACAATGGTTAGCTACTGCTTCCTTTGCAATTTGTGCACTACTGTTGGTTAAATCATTATCTACCTGTTGTTGGGGTAGCTCACTTGACATCACAACACAGTTAGAGCACACTCTAGTAGACAACATAATTAGCTAGCAGACTCAGTGCAGAAACTGACATTAGCAAAATAAATCGATAAAAATACAGAAAATTAAATATCCAAATACTTTAACAAAACAAGTAAAATAACAGTTAATTGCTGCTTAGTGTAAGCCAAGAAAATAGTTAAAGAAGGAAAGAAAGTAAGAGAGAGAAAGAAGGGAGAAAAGGAGAGACAGTAACAAAGAGAGGGAAAGAAAGGAAAGAGAGAAAGAATGAGACGAAGTGAGAAAATAACAAAGAAGTATTTATCCAAATAGATAAATCAATAATAAACGTGAAAAGTTAATTGCTGCTTAGCTAGAGAAAAATAAAGAAACAAGGGAGTAATTTAAATCAATTAAATTAAATAACGAGGAAAAACAGAAGTAATTAACCAAAATAGATAATCAAATAATAAACATGAAAAGTTAATTGCCGCTCAGGTAGAGAGAAATAAAGAAGCAAGGGAGTAATAATTAAATAAATAAATAAATAAATGAATAAATAAATAAATAAATAAATAAATAATAACATCAATGGGTAAACAAAAAGCTAACAACCAAATGAACCAGTAAGTAAATAAATAAATAAATAAATAAAATTATTATTTATAAATGATAATAATAATAATAATAATAATAGTAATAAATAAATAAATAAATAAATAAATAAATAAATAAATAAATAATAATGATAACCTGTCCAGACACTTTTGCTCATTCATACTACAGAGCCTATGCAACCCAAGGACCTGGGAAAGTTGCTGCAGCAGCTGAGGAGAAGAAGGAGGAGAAGTACAGCAGCCTTCCACCAAGTCATTTGTTCTCACCTATAGCCATTGAGACCATGGGTGCTGTGGATTCAAAGTCTATGGCTTTGCTGAAGGATGTGGGACACCGCATAGTGGTGGAGACAGGAGACCCACGGGCTAGAGACTACCTTTTCCAGTGGCTATGCAGCAAGAAAACTATGCCCCTGCCCTGGGAACAATCACCACCTAATCCTTTTCTCAATGATTTATTTATTTATTATTATTATTATTATTATTATTATTATTATTATTAGTATTAGTTGTAGTAGTAGTAGTAGTAATAATAATAATAATAATAATAATAATAGTAATAATAATTACTTCTACTATTATTATTATCATTTATTAATCATTATTATTATTTAAATATTATTATTATTGGTTATATATCATTATTGTTGTTATTGTTGTTGGTGTTGAAAATGTACCCTTTCTTAAAGTTAAAATAAATAAATAAATACAATTCTTTAAATATAAAAGTAAATAAATAACTAAATAAACAAACAAATAATAAAATGATTAAAAATAATTAAATAAGCAACTAAAAATAATAACAAATAAATAATTGAGTAATTTATTATTCAGTAGTTTTATGATTTTTGCCTTGCCAGCACTTTATTGTTTGCTTACTGCCTTACTAAAATATATTTTTAGGGAGTACATATGAAAGAAAAGAAATAAAATGAAATACTTAATTCCACAGAGCCAAGAATCCACAAGAAATGACTGTACCACCTATCTTAAGATGGCTAGTTATAACACCATCTCAACAATTCAAAGATTCAGTCATTCTTAGCGAAAGTAATAATTACAATAATAGTAAATTTTGTCAGTTCTAACAGCTGTTGAAAAATAGGTGTTACTTCGTAAAATATATAAAATAATCATAACTGGAATTGAAGTATTTAGTACATTTTTGTTTTCATTTACGTTTAGCATCACATATGCAACACACTGTTTTGTTGTTAGGGTTAATAAATGTGCAAAAGTCACACATCCACTTGCCGGACATGATGGACTTGACTGTCGATGACTTCTCCTCAAGTACAGGACGGATTGGAGACCTATGGTTACCCCCGCGTCCCTCATCTTCGTACATATCAACAACCGTAAAACCATCCTCACTTTCGACAGGCTGCTCGGACAGCATGCTGTGCGAGCAGGATTGGAGACCTGTGGTTACCCGGATTGGAGACCTCTGGTTACCCCCGCGTCCTTCACCTTTGTACACATCAACAACCGTAAAACCATCTTCACCAATCAGCCTGTCATCGTAGTCGTCAGACCTGGAATTGATAATGTGTTCCGTACTCAATTCCTCGCCTGGAAGGCACGGATACCCCACGTCATCACTGAAGCTCATCTGCTCAGGGAGTTCATTGATATTTAGACACATGTTCTGAGCTGCCATGAAAAGTGAATCTTCATCGGCACTTGTGGAATTGCTAAAATATTCTTCATTTCTGGGACTTGGCTCCCTGGAAGCTACAAAAGAAGGTCTAGGATTGTTACCAGACTTCAAGCCTGCTACCCTTGTAGTTATAGCAACCCCCAAACTTATCACTTTTCCTAGTATTTACAGCTCACCTTCCACCAGTGTAGGTACTCAAGGTTAGAGCAGCAGCTAAAATATCAGCTGGGGGTGTGGGTAGCCTGCAGAGTTACCCGTCCTCTAATATAGTGTGGAATAAACCACTTATTACACTGGTCGGAGTGATGTGGCAAGGTATTTCACTCTCAGGCTTTATTTTCACTTGCCTCTGGCTATGTGAATATTTTGGCCATATCACACTCTGACTCTTGTAATAAGTATTCTTATCTTATCCAGAGAGATACTATTAAGGGTGGACCATTGAAAATTGGGTATATGTTATTGGCAAGTGAGCGAGACAGTATTAGGGGTGGATAATGCAAAACCTGGTATATGTTATATCATAATATGTATGTATCAATGGTATATGTGACTCTGAAATGGCGAGGGACTTTTTTTCTCCTAAAAATGCGGTATTTCAGGCTTTACCCCAGTTTCTTCGGATACTACAGCATTTACCAAGTCTTACTTTAAACTTAGGCTCAAAATTTGTGAGAGAATTCCTGCGAAAACACTTGTTTTTCAAATCACAAACAGTTACTGCACGGGTTACTATGGCATTAAAGACCCTTTACCACACATAATTTCAAAACTTCACCATTTGGGGGGGGGGGGGGGGGGGGGGGGAGGCCGTTTTTTTTTTGTTTTTTTTTTATGAGTGGTTGCTGGTTTTTTGGGT
>WLWI01005954.1_pt1 | contig 10114 bp, 4 predicted proteins | sample 6701501 | NCBI WGS metagenome assembly WLWI01 (sample SAMN12718690, study PRJNA515312) | sponge metagenome | isolation source: marine sponge | host: Mycale hentscheli | place: New Zealand: South Island, Marlborough, Capsize Point | collected 2014-11-01
TATAAACCAAAATCATTAGGTTTGTATTTCGATTTATAAATCCTCGCCACTCGGGCTGCGCCCTCGTGTCTCGGAGTTTATAAATCGCATACAAACCTCAATTTTGGTTTATAACTATAACTTAACTAAAATTTATTGAATTTTCTTGACTCAGGTATGTATAGTAGTACGGATATAATATATGTGTATTAGCAGTAAATGTATAGTACTTAGTACTTGTAAGTTCAAATAAAAATTATATTAGCTAATTGACTTTTTACAGATTTTATTCATATTGTTTTTTTTATATATCAATTAGGGCAAGGTGTTGAAAGTAGACAGAAATTTCATTATGATACCTTTCAGCCCATCTCACCAACTTTTAGTGAGCTAGCAAAGCCTCTGAATATGTATAGGTTACACTATGTTGTGGAGGTCGGTATGGAACACACAACCCAAGGCCAAAAGGCCCCTAGGATATATTAAATCCCTTAACAATGGAATGGAGGGGTGCAACACATTTTACAATGGCTGTAGGCTATAGGAAAGTACAAAAACTAATTTTATTGGACTGTTTACTTATTCACCTCCTAGGAGGTCGGTATCAAATATTCACCTAGAATTGAACAATATGATTGGACAGCTTGAACGTACCGGTACAAATATATGTGACCGTCTACAGGAAAATCGGGCACAACGCTGCCCCGACGAAAATTTTTTTTTTGCACTTACACACTCCTCGGCAAGCAGATATTAAGCTCTCCAAGTTTTATCGCCGTAGCTTTAGCCACTCCCGCTATATATCACCTAACCGTTCCCTTCGTTAGGCTTATTTAATACAATTTTAAGAACTAAATCGATCTTTTTGCGACGTCTACGCATGCCGCATTGTGCCCGATTTTCCCATAGACGGTCACATATGTACACCCACATAATATATATATATAAATATAATTATATACGTCAACAAATAAAATGAAACACCAACTATATGCACTAGCTAGCTATAACAAAATTATTCTCTCCAACTGAAAAAAATAATGTATTTGGTTATTTCTAATCAGGTATCAATATGACTCAAGCAATAAACACAGTACTAGATGTAACAATTTGTGACTGTAAAGTAGTAGCTAAACATGTGAAAGACTCTCACCGGTATATTACTATAGTTTTAATGCGAAAGTCAAGGTCTTACATCGTCGTTCTGAGTAAGTTCATACCTAAATCAGTAGTTAATTGTCAGTAATCTCCAAAATCAGAGTGTGACAGACAGACAAACAGACAGACAGACAGACAGATGGTTAGTTTACTAAAATGTTTTAGGTGTAACTAAAATTATTTTTAGTTTTAGTTTTAGTTAACCAAAACAACACTACATATAACCAAAGTAAACTTACCACTGCCACAAATTGGAATATGAAAATGAACTCCCCAACCTATAACTGGGTCCCACCACATTCAGACCACGTCAGAGACACCATTAAATTCCTTGAATGACACAGGTAAGGATTCCTTTACATTTCAAGGTTTGCTTACTTCATAGCACAAATAATTTTTGGAAGCATATGGGGAATTATATGCACTGTAAAAAATGGGGTGTTCCACTACAGCTTTAATGGGGTGTAGTGGAACACTTCTGTATTGTGGGGTGTTGTGCTACACTCTGAAGTGTTTGGTAACACTGTGGAGTGTATCAGTACGCCAATGCAGACTTGCTACTTTAAGAGGTGCTAAAAAACCAACATAGTTGGTAACAATTAGCTAGTTGGCTGACTACAACTTTGGCCAGTGTGTTGATGAAAATAATTATTGAATGTTTACAATTATGTGCATATAATTTTGACACTATATGCTGGTCTTATGTGGTTCACAATTTAGTGGGCAAGATTCTATAAAGCACACTTTATGCGTCATTGTGCAAGCTATATTCATAGTGGCTAGTTTACTAAATTTAATGTTTGTATTCACAGCTTAAAAAAATAATAAATAGAAGACAATTAAAGAAAACCTGAGACTGCATTTCTGCTAGGCAGCTTATATCTTAATATGGTAAAAGTGTCAACACAATTCAAGAAAGTAAAAACAGCATTTGTCTTTGCACAAATCAACTTACCATTGAAAAGGTGACGCTTTACCGAACCACTTTTAGAAGCCGTTAAGATGAAGTAGTTGTAAATCACTTTACCCCATTAATTGACTAGCACAGGTGCATAGAAAAACCCTTGAACATGAACTCGAAACAAACTTTGTAAGACACAAGGATCATCTATGCATTGGGTAAGAAGCTGTAAGCTTAGAATTTAAATCAACCGCTTGAGGTGCATAATTCATAATAGTTTGTCCTGTTTTCATCTGTATGACTTCAATATTTTCATTTGGCTAAACTGACACAAAATCCCCCCCCCCCCCCCCTCACACACACACACACACACACCTGTATAAATCACCTCGAGAGCCAAAGGAACCTAAAATTGTAAATGATGCTCCCAGGTGAGCGGTTTTCCTCAGACGTCTCATGAAAGCTTGCAGCGTTTCTCGTAGTGCAGCCACGCCCTTTACTCCCCAGAGCAGCTCAGGTATATAGTGAAGATCCTTTACCGATCATTGACCGTCAATGTGTGGTATAAATTCTCCAGTTTTCGCGTATTTTGTGCGCGGCGGTGTGAGTTGTAGGAGCTAGGCTGATGATGTCGATAAAGGTCAGGCTCGACGGAGCCCCCCAAGAACAAGAGAGATGTCATTGAGATGAAGTAATTTACCAAAGTTTTTTTAGTGGTAGTGATTTAGTGTGGGTGAACTAGTGTGATTGTAATTTATGGTGTGCGCTATTTGTATAATGTTTGAGTTTAACTTAGGGTAGCTGTAACTTTTTAATGACCAGTTTTGAAAGAAAGTATTGATTGAAATTTGTCAATAGTAAGTTTAGGTATTAGTATCTAGCAGCAGTAAAGAGAAGCCTCAGCATCATAGATGCAGCCCCCAGAAAATATGCTGAATAATTCTGCTGGGATGTTGGTTCTAATCTTTAAGATAGCTTGGCAGTCATTATGTAGTGGTAGGCAGTAGCTAGTTACTTTGTCTAAATTGGAATGCAAATTTTATCTGGAACTTGCATGTAGTGATCAGGCAACTGACAACTGAAAGCCCTCACTGTTTCGAGGCTGCCCTTAATGTTACTTCAATGGTCACTGATTTAAGCAAATTGTTTCGGGATGGGGAGGAACTTTCGCTTGGGGTGGGAAATCCCAGGTTTCCCTCCCTTCTCTATAAAACCCTAACCTTAGTCAAGGTTAAAAAATATTGGGTATTTATAGATTGGGTATTTTATAGATTCACTGCTGACAAACAGAGATAGAGCTGCAGACACAGATTGTATTGCATGACATAACATTGGGCAATGCGAGTACTGAGACATTGATAAGGAGTTGCTATTGTGTTAAAAGTACTCGGTCACATTTTGGCACACATTCATATTTACTCAAGTCAGGAGTGTTTGATGACCTTATGCATGCAAGCACATGTTTGGGCTATATTTAGAATCAGGAGTCTAACACATCTTGAGGTTACTTTCAGTAACTTTTTTCCCCATCTCTATTTTCAGGCTGTTGGGAGTTCCACCGTGCTATCTGCAGCATTGATGGGAGCTATGAGGACACTGGAACTTATGAATATAGAAACCGAATAGGTCTGACTTTACTCCTCTACAGTGCACCTCCACTGGACAGCTGACACTGTGGAATAGCTTATTGTTGTAAGAGAATGCACAAAGGTTGCGTGATGATCACTTTTAACGTTAGAGTGGAGAGGCTAATATACATTAGTGACCATTGATTGGAAAACTGTGCATCATGTGGCACAAAAAACTGAAAGTTTAGTATCAGATTTATAACATGTCTATTGACAAGACACCCTATACCAATATATTGAAATGTCACCTCTTTTAGGATTGGTGACCTTTACCAAATACCATGATGGCTAGACTCCTTGTGTTATATGTGGGATTAGCCTAGTAACTACAATGCACCTTTAATAGTGCCTATCACAGGACTGTCAACTCTCTCACTCCAACAATAACTGTTTAAATACTTTATGCTTGTCAGATACCTAACGTGTGATTGCTGACTAAATTTGAGTCCTGGTGGTGAATGGGCCTGTTATTGGAATTAGAAACCCTTTACCAAGTTGTAGACTGGGTTATCGTATTTGACATACTTTACGGTTGACCAATGCTTGTGACACAACCTCAATCTTTTCCAAGGCTCTATTTAGATTAGGAATTCTTTACCAAATATTAAATTTTACAATGTGGTGACAAGGTACCCTTTACCATGAAATTGGTTGATGTAGGATTGGGAACCCTTTACCAAGTACTTGTGTTATCTTATTGTGACAACACACCCGTTGACCAGGTTCGAGTACCTGTTTAGATGAGGAACCCTTTACCATATATCTGATTTTCGTTGTTGTGACAAGACACTCTTTACCGAGCAGATGTGTTCTAGAAGATTTATAGGGAGTGCTTTCTTATTTTCCTAAACATTACTATTTAAAAATGCCATATTATTAATAAACGTTGTTCTCTGTATTAAATTAGAATGATGTGGGGTGGGGGGCAAAATTCTAGTAACTTTTACGGCTATCCAATTTAGCGTAAACTCTATAATTATGGAGCTAGATTAACAGCAGTAATTTGTTGTAAGCTATAGTTTGATGGATTGAATGAAATAAGCAGCTTGATAGACCGTGTAGGCAGTAATTGGCAGCCTATACTATCATATAGCACTTGCTTGATAAGTATACAGTTCTGTTTCTGATCCCACTGAAGATCCCTATAAAATGACTTCAGTGAACCTTTACTTATTAAAGTTTTCTGATTCCACTTGGTAAAGTCTGTGTTATATACACTTTATAGACATAGACGTTTTTATAAAGGTTTATATTATAGGCACTTAGGTAAACAATTTCTGATCCTGCAAGACCTTGGAAAGATCTGTATCATAGACATTTCATATAGGTAAAGTGTCACAGGCACTTCATAAAGGTCTGTTTCATGGGCACTTTATATTGGTAAAGGGTCACAGGCACTTCATACAGGTCTATCATGGGCACTTTATATTGGTAAAGGGTCACAGGCACTTTATATTGGTAAAGGATCCTTGCTTAAGCTATATTTGAAGATTACTTGATCCTCATAAGCTTGACATATGATTAATAGTTCCTTATATTATTGGAGAGAATGCAAACACTTTGTGTGTGAGTGTATGGTGGGGAGGAGAGAGAAATATTTTAGTGTATTCTTAGCTATTACATGAAGTGTGCAGTAAGACTGGTAGGAAACTGAACAGTCAGTTGTACACAAATGGGTATCAATACAAAAGACACTTAGTAGAATGTTTCCAATCACATAGTATTGATATGATCCTAATAGGTTAAATGAGAGTTTGAGTGAACTTCATAAAGACTTCAAGAGAAAGTGTGGGAATGGACATGACCTGAGTGTCAAATGCTATTATCTCCATGTAATTATAATAAACAAAGTTGGGTCCTTGCAGTCTTCTAAACATTACTATGGTTGTTGTCGTCATTTTTATATAAGTGCAATAAAATTTTTATTGGAATTTTATTTAATGTACTTGTGAAAATAGTATGACATGCTGAGATTTGGGAAAAGGTGTGGAATGTCCGAAGCAGTGTTGGGTCAAGCCCAGTTGAGCTTAAACTTAAGCCCAGGTTTGTCAAGGGCTTGAAGAGGCTTGAAGCCCATTTCATAAAAATGGTCAAGAGTTTGAGCTTGGACTTAAGCTCTATCACAAAATATTGGGCTTGAGCTTAAGCTCAATTGATTGATAGTTGTTTGCTGAATGGAAGCAAAGAATCAATATTAGTAGACAATAACACTTTCCCATTTTACCTAATAGGCTATTAGCCACAGCCAACATTAGTAACTTTTATTAATAAAGTCCATTTCCTTTTTGTTTATTGAATTATGTAATTTAATTTTCAATGTTCTTTCACAATAAAATGATTAATAAAGTCATTTGCTTTTTGTTTATTGAATTAGCGTAGCGTAAGTCCTCGAATATCGACCGACATATATTATCACCTCCCTCGTATTGCATTATCGTCCGGCCACCATTGAGTGAAGTTAGCTAAAACACGCGCTTGCCACAAAAAGGCGCCATTAATTCTAATTAATACTCATCGTCTTATCTAAGTAAGAAGCTGCTTTAGTTGATGTTGTCTGGTGGAAGTTAGTTGCTGTTCTGTAGCAGTACAGGGACAGATGTTACCAGTTGCATAGCGACCAAGACGTCCACCTGTGATCTGCACCATCTACACACCTCCGCAGGACCAGTTGCATAGCGACCAAGGCCTCCACCTGTGATCTGGGATAAACTGACTTTTGAGAAATAAGTTGCTAATGTATCTAAAAACTACGGGTAGAGTGTACTAGACAATTGTCTATGAATCTGAATTGAGATGGTTTGATCTGTATACAGTTAGGTCTTATTGCTGTTCTGTAGCAGTACAGGGACAGATGTTTACAGTTAGGTCTTATTGCTGTTCTGTAGCGGTACAGGGACAGATGTTTACAGTCTTATCTACAAAGTAAGAAGCTGCTTTTGTTGATGTTGTCTGATGGAAGTTAATTGCTGTTCTGTAGCAGTACAGTTAGGTCTTATTGCTGTTCTGTAGCGGTACAGGGACAGATGTTTACAGTCTTATCTACAAAGTAAGAAGCTGCTTTTGTTGATGTTGTCTGATGGAAGTTAATTGCTGTTCTGTAGCAGTACAGGGACAGATGTTTACAGTTAGGTCTTATTGCTGTTCTGTAGCGGTACAAGGACAGATGTTTACAGTCTTATCTACAAAGTAAGAAGCTGCTTTTGTTGATGTTGTCTGGTGTAAGTTAGTTGCTGTTCTGTAGCGGTCAGCATCTCTGCAATACTCCTGCAATTGTGTGCTGCATAAGTATTGGATAGTCTTTTAACGGTATGTGTAAGTTAGTGTAGGGATGGCAAATTAGAGGTAGGAAGTAGCTAGCCACAAATTGACCAGGTTTTTAATTCACTTAGCCCCACATGCTATTGAGTATTCACGTGATATTGTCCATGTGGACATGCTTTAGTAGTCGTCTAGTTTCTCTCGTCCAGATAATCGTGAAGCTAGCAAGATATATTTTGGATAATGATGTATGGGGTCATTCATATAGAAGGTATTGCTCAGTTCCTGCTACTCACCAGTTGGAGTTTTTAACTGAGCCTAAGGATTGTGATTATTGCAGGATAGTGAGAAATATCAGAGTTAAAACAAAATATACGTGTAAAACCTGTCACCTTACCTTTTGCTTTACTAAAGATAGAAACGATTTCAAAGACTGGCATTCACATACGTGTGATCACTACCGTGGTTATTTGTAGGTATGTACCTAGCTAGTTATGTTGTGATGTAACTGTAGTTACTGGACTTGAGTATGATTTTTTACCTATGGGTAGTTGATAGGAAAGCAGGCTATAACCTTTACCTAACGTTATGCTATGCATGGAAAAGCTCAATGCACACTTTTGTTCACATTGTTATATTGTGGTACTGGTGAAGTAAAAATTTCACATGCAGACATTTGCAAGCTCAATTTGAATGTTCACACAGCGAAATACTTGCGCATAGACTTCAACAAATGTTAACTTAGTTATCTGCATGCTTGCCACGATTTTGGTGGCAAACCGAGAACGAAATGGGTATTGTAGTGACATGTATATACTTTGTGGCAAATGTTTGAATTAAGTAAAGCAAACTAGAAAAACGTTATGTAGTGTGAAGTGGTAAGAAGAGCCAGTTTGGTTGGATGGTGAATGTATTTTATCATCAATACTGAGTACAGCAAGTTAATTTTAAGAAAGAGTATGGTTAGGAAAATTTTCTATTGAGGGGGAGGGGGAGGACTTTCGCTAGGGTACATATATTTCCCTCTATGAAACGCTGTTGAGTGATCAGTCGTAGCTTTACCTTTTAGTTGAAAGTTTGTATAAAAGTCTATTCCGAAACTGCTATATCTATTGATATGGTGATCTATTTTAGTTGAACTAGACTGTTTACCTGGCACAGTAAATTGGCTGGCTATTTTGTGTAAAAGTCAGAAATTTTGATTTAACTTGACTTATAAAGCAAATAGACTTGCACCTTTTTGTATTACTTTAGATGGTCAGAGTTTTATCCAGGATTTTGGCTGGAGTGGGGAGACTTTTAGTGTTCAGCCACACTCATGTTTGTAGCTAATATATGATACACATAAACAATATTCACTTCACACTGATTATTGTGTGGTCCTATGTACTACATGGTTAACTTCAGGTGGGAGCATTGAGGGAAATTTTTAATCCAATTAATGAAAAAAATTCTGAGAGGGTAAACTTAGCTGGGGGATAGAGATTCATGAGACTGCCCCTCTCTGTGAAACTGTGATGTTTCTTACTATGCTTGTGTCTAAGTTAATTGATTTTTTTTTTTTAGAATGGCCAATAAGAAATACAAAGGATTCAGGCGACGACAACTTCAATCTAGGTCAAGCCCGTCCACACAGGTCAACCGAAACAGCAAAAGAAAAAAATGGTCTGATGATCAGATGGTGGGAGCTATTCAGGCGGTTATAAATAATAGACTTTCAATGAATCAAGCAGCTGATAACTACCAGGTTCCTCGTAGTACTGTTAAGGACAGACTTAATGGAAGAGTGACGACACATGGCGTCAACCCCGGTCCAAAGCCATACTTGACAAAAGATGAAGAGCAAGGTCTTACAGATTATCTTATAAGTGCTGCTAACATTGTGTATGGAAGACTCGTAGAGAAGTCACAACAGATGTCTTAGCAGGTACCACACCTCTGAGATCAAGTACGCACGTCACAACATCTTAGCAGGTACCACACCCCTGGGATCAAGTTCGCACGTCACAACAGATGTCTTAGCAGGTATCACACCCTTGTGATCTAGTTCGTACATCACAACAGATGTCTTAGCAGGTACCACACCCCTGGGATCAAGTTCGCACGTCACAGCTGTTGTAGCAGGTACCACACCTCTGGGATCAAGTTCGCACGTCACAGCAGATGCCTTAGCAGGTACCACACCCCTGGGATCAAGTTCGCACGTCACAACAGATGTCTTAGCATGTACCACACCCTTGTGATCTAGTTCGTACATCACAACAGGTGTTGTAGCAGGTACCACACCCCTGGGATCAAGTTTGCTCGTCACAGCAGATGTCGTAGCAGGTACCAAGCCCCTTGGATTCCTTTCTCACATCACAGTCCCTATGGCCTCTGGATCCACTACTCAGGTTTCAGGTAAGAATTAATGGTGTTTTGAAGTAACATATTTTTTCATTAATTGATAAGAACTCTCCATAAAAATGTTTCTGAAGACCAAAATTTTGTTCAGAAAACTTTTTTTTTTGGTATTGAAGTCTGTACATGTAATTTAAAAAAATTTTTTGGCAGATCGCATTTTTTGTTAATCCCAGATAATTCGAGAGAAAGATATAAGTAGCTATAGTAACTTAGGCAGAGCTATGATTTTTCATTAGCATACAATGTTACCTATGTTACCATGTGAGACTGTCTACGATAAAATTGAGCTCAATGCAGCACACGTGAATGTTGGGGAATAATAATCAATTGAATCCAATAAGCCTACCAAGGGGAATTTGATTAGGTCATATATTGTGAACGGCTAAGGCAATCAAACTCGATGATGATTTTTTAAATTTATTTTTTATTCAGCAAAGCGAGCGGAGCTGACTCTCTAATGAGTTCGCGATATATATATATATTTAGGTCTAGAAATTGTTTTTTTTTCTTGCATGGGCATACGTGTGTACCTTTTCTTCTACGCGCTTGCGCGGGCCGGGTAACCTTCTTAGCAACATTTTGTTTTGTTTATCTGCTGTACGAAGTAGCGATGCCCAGTAGACAAAACTTTAGAAACGCTCTGTAAAGAGCTTTGAGGGTGTTAGAAACTCCTGAAGAAAAATTAGTAAGGAGAGAGATAAGAAATGAAAAAGACAGGGCAAGGAGGAGGAGAGCTAAAACGAAACAGAAACAGGTAGCAAAGTAAAGAATCTGACAGTATTTTGTA
>WLWI01005956.1_pt1 | contig 10113 bp, 9 predicted proteins | sample 6701501 | NCBI WGS metagenome assembly WLWI01 (sample SAMN12718690, study PRJNA515312) | sponge metagenome | isolation source: marine sponge | host: Mycale hentscheli | place: New Zealand: South Island, Marlborough, Capsize Point | collected 2014-11-01
GTATGGCCAAACATTCAAATGTTAAAATGTTGTGTCAGATGAACATAAACTTTCTAACTCAATGGACAGCAGCCCAAGTCAAAAAATAAATAAAAACAGTACATATAAGGACCATAAGGCACTTGGGACAAAATATGGGTGTACTTTTTGTAAACAATTTAAACTATAGATTGAACTTTCTCAATTATATAAGAAAAACAAAGATAAAAGAAAGTAAGAAAGGATGTTGAATGTAGAGTAAAAGCAATCTCATGTAAAATAGGCATGCCCATTAGCTTTATCATTTCATTTTGACTGGAATAATTACTCTGTTAGCATTGAGTCAGCTTCAGCCCTTCATTTATAACAATTGAATACATTTACTATCTAATCCATTTTGTCTCCTCTCAAAGGTAGTCCTTGTCGACCAATAAACTTCACACAAACTAATGTTTCATACAAGGCATGACAAGTATTTAACTTCTGTACAGTATGCTGCGAGAGCAAGAGTTCTCCTATGCCAATGGTTGAAGATGGTAAGGTTAGAACAAGAGTCGCAAAATGAAGTAGCAAGCTTAAACCAAGAGTTTTTTTCCCCATTGCCATGGTTAATACTTGAATTTGGCAGCTTATGACACCTTAAAAATATTAAAGTTATGAAAATTGTTAATGAACTTACTCAAAAAATTACCAAACTTATCAAGTTTTCTCCAAGAAGAGTAAGTATTTTTTTAAAGTGAAAGAAAGTGTATCTTCCAGCAATATCTTTGGGATAAGAACACTTCGTCCAACTCATTGGACAGTAAGAACAGAGTCACTATTTAACAATTTTAAGGCACTGAGCAACCTGGGAGTAAGCTGTTGATACATGAAACAGAATCAGGAGTATGTGGTGTTTCTTTTCAAATGGAGACTTCGAATCATTTCCTTGGAAATTATCTCGTAACATTGATTTTGAAGCATGCAGGTACTAAGCAGCACTTTGTAGCACGAAAGTATGTCAGCTACCAAGGATCAGCCAACTACAAAAAATCACAATTGCCATTTTGAAGTCAACACTAAATGATAAATCATATAATAGTTTTGAAAAAGTGCCAAGAACTTAGTTATTTGTGAGCTATGACTGTATGAAAGCATAAAAGATATGAGTGGCAGTCACAGTGGTGATTATCATAACACACCAGCTTTTGATTTCAAATTAACTGTTCAGCAAGAAGACTTGATCAGCCTGGATTTCATAAAATCATATCAGCACTCAACAATGACCCAAGAATGACTCAATACTTCTTGAGGCTTTACGTTCACAATAAAAAATGTGACAATTTAAAAATGAAACCAAAGACAATAATTTTATAAATGGTCAATGCATCGTACAAACATTTTTGAATAGCCACACATTTACCATTGTTGCTGCAACTTTCCAGTAAACAATTTTTTATCCAACAATTGTTCCACTATTAATATCATATATTGTGTGGCAGCTTTAGATTGACCAAGGAGAACCTTGCAGTACCTACAGTATCTTCGAGAGATATCAGACAGCTATTTGAAAGTTATGGCATACATGTGGACTCTTTGATTGAAATGACAATTAGCAAAGTGATCACTACACCTACAAACTGAACTTGACAAGTATTACAAGCTTGACAAGTCTTGAAAAATACACAAACTGAAGGATTAGAGCTAGACAGAAGCTTGGAAATGACAGATTCAGTACCAGCTATGTAAGAGGGTGTTAAATTAATGATCACTGAACTCACATCTCGTACGGACTCTACTACTGCCATGAGAGAGGACCAAATGCATGACAAGTGAACTAAGGACGAAAAACATTGACAACAGGAAGAAGCTAGGGAGGAATGATGGCAAATCTTAGGGTCACCATTCCTCCCTAACTATACATAGAATACAACTGGAGTAATAGAGGCTTGGTATCACAGAGTATCCAAGAGTACATGGTCTCCACCTCATGTATTCCTCATGAAGTGACCAGAACTGTACACAGGTTATCTATGCAGAGACAATTTGAATTGGATTACACAATGTAGAATGAACTTACTAATCTTAAAGCTGCTAACAAAGTGCTAAGATCACAAGACTTTAGGTTACTGTTCATTCTGCAAACTGCTGTTTCATTGTATCGAAGCAGTACAGAGTCAAGTTGATACAGAAGAGGAAGAGAAACGAAATAGCATTATATTCCAAGAAAATGAATAGAGTTTAGTAAAATTATACGACGAAGAAAGAATGTTTGGTCAGAGTTTCAGCAATTCAACATTTTAATATGTACCTAATTTGTTGAAAGTTTGCATTCAAAAAGTAACCACAGACATAAGAGATGGTCACTGTCACTCTTATTGCAGCCATATCACTTTGTGGTTGAACATTGAAGAATAAAATGCACTCCCACACTGAGGGACTGTTTTGGCATAGATATCCAGGAGCAGTAGCCAAAGAGGAAATGGGATGTGGTATGGACAGTTATGTGAAAAAAAATATAGTTCAATTACAATTGTGAAGGGCAGTAACTACAAAATACATACCTTTTTGTGTCAATTTCACCAAAACACTCTGTGGAGATAAAATCACATTCTCAGGTGGTTTAGCATAGGGAAATGGCAATAAATATACAAAGAATGTCCTTATCTGGTTATTTGTAGAAGAAGATGGTCTAGAATAAACTGAATAACAATTTTGTTTGCGACGTGTAGAAAAAATGCCTACAACTGGGAAATAATCGATATTGAGTTCTGGGGGAAATAAACCAATAATTAGATAACAATAGTTGTTGCTGTTGTGGTTCTATTCACGTACTTGCAGTTCCATCTCTGAATGATACTCGCAAGAGGATAGGTCCTGGCACCATATCTGCTCCATGAAGCACCTCGGCACATACTTGACCATCTTGCTCTACTTCAACAACCGAAGTATTAAATCCAATTACTATGCCTAAATAAAAATAAAATAAAAAAGATTTTAAGTCTTTTAACAAACAAGTACAGAAAGAATATTTAGCAACTGATGAGCACAATTACACTGAAAAGTAAAGTAAAACTGATACATACTGTCGTCATCAATGATCTTTATCTTCGTGAATGCCGGGTCAATGGCCATGTAGAAAGATTGTGTGGTGGACACCATTTCCAACATCAGTGTGACTACTTCAGTATTTCCTATTTCATCGTCATTTGTAATGTCTAGAGATAAACACTGGTCAGTGTTCGTTCCGCTGAACTGGACCAGAGTCTCATTCAAATACTCATCTAACAATTCAGTACAAAATAATAGAGAACATAATTTAAAGGTACAATACAGCCCCAAAAATATAATAAACTAGCCATTTAACATTTCAAGAGTATTTATTCACATCACAAAATAGTTCACAATAAAAGACACCATCCAGTAAGTAAAAAAGTATTCAGATTACTAATAGTAGAGAGTGGTCATATGCTGTCATTGAATGAGTAGATCTCCTCTAAGTTGTGTTTCCACCTTGTGAAGTTCCACGCAATGCAAGATTACATGAACAGAAGTATTTCTAACCAATCAATAGATGGCAACCAATGAAATTACAAACATCTTTAAACCAATCACAACATCACAAAACCAAGACTTTGGAATTAACTGCATCAATATGAAAATAATAATATAGTCTCCAAGTATTCTAGAGGAGTTTCAGGGACCATAGTCTCACACACGTCTATTGATTAGACACACCCACCAGTAATTACTTAGCAAACAATTAAATTTTAACCCACAATTTTTAATCAATACATTTGATTATGAATGAACATTAATGAATCATGATAGAAAGAATTGTTACATAAAACACAAATGTATTGCATGATACTTTTTCTATATTCTGCAGTTGCTGTATCAACCATTCAGCACCTTGGAAAAGAGTTGCACTGTTCCTGATACTATTACCAGTTATTATTTCCATTTATGAAGTTAATGAATTGCTGTTATCTTTGGTTTTTATCTTAACTGCATCATCTAACTTGTTCCTTTTTTGTTATGTTAGCTAGTTAAGAACAAAGGACACCTCTTTTCTACCTGAACCAATATCAGGATTTTTAAGCCAGTTGCTGTCAAGAAGACATTCCCTTGTCACTTTTTTTTTGGTGTCTCTCGGATTCAAGTGGATTTCCCACACTCCCAATCAGACACACAATAAAGTTCCATGTCTTTTTTTTTTGCTAAGCTTGAAGTCGCTATTGATGATTTAGAGTACCTGATTTTGTGTTTCACCATTTGATGACAAAATAGCAACTTGTTACACCTGATACTCTCCTAACAAGCAGCTCTTAGTATATCTTGAGCAATGAAAACATAAACACTGTCTTAATAAAAAGAAGTAGCTAATCATGCAAAAGACATTCGCTAGCATCAATGCCAAACTCAAATTCTAGCACCTGGTTAACTTTCAGCATAAAGCAAAACTACGGCAGGAAACAATAAATTATGTGTTCACGTGATTATGACATGGCCATAGGGGGCGTTACCCACAAAGGCTAGTACCTACGCAGAGCTGACAGCTCCGAGTTTTCTCTAAATCTGCATGAAATTTAGGAAAGTAGCACAATAAAAGGTCTTAAATTGTTGTTTTGAGTAAGTACATACCTTTATAATCTCCAAAATCAGAGCGTGGAGGGTTAATAATCCTTAGTATTCAAACAATTATTTAATGAAAAGGAACATAACACTTCAATCCCATTAAAAACTGAAGCATAAAAAATTCTACTAACTAAAAGGAAAAAAAATACATGGGAAAAAAAATAAACATGCCGCAATTGTGAATTGAATCAAAGCTGTTAGTTAAAAGTCTAATATACTGTCATTGGAAAAGAATTCATGCAAAGTACAATTTAATTTTTAAAGAAGTTCTCAAAATTTTATTTACAAGTCTGTTATTGGAAATAGATAGAAATACACAAAAGTCTATAGCTTCTCACTATGGTCTGCTCACCAATTAAAAAAAGCGAAATAGCACAAATTAGTGGTTAACTGTATATACTATATTTTACGCATTTTTAAGATCATTTAATCTTACCATTTTCATGAATCATAGGAATAACAACTTTAAGAGTTACTATTCCATTACGGAAGTTATTGATGGAAGACCTTATACAGATATCCACAGAACCAGCACTCTCAATTACTTCCACATCAGCTGTAGTAAATCCAATAGTGAAGTTACCTAAGCAACAACGAAGCAATGAAAATAGCAGTCAAATCATAAAATTGTGAGAAAAACAACAACAACGTTAACAGGAACTCACTTTTAACATTAAGAATTTTAACTCTTGCAACATCTGATGTTATGGTAGCATAGTCAGGCAGACCTCTACCTTCCAACACAACCTCAAACTCCTCATCTTCTTCGTGAATATGATCTGACACAATTTGTACAGTAAAACAAACTCTTTGTGTGTATTTTGATAGTGTATTAGAAGAGGAAAAATAACTGAAGTCCCAATGGTGTGAACCTGCAAATGATAAAATAATACAACTAAAACACTGCATGCTGGAATTTAATATTACAGAAATTACCTGAAATACTTCTAGTATATACTCTTATACTAAAAGTTGCATATTCTATTCTGCTGAGATCTGTAGGCCTTAAGATGGCAACACATAGCGATATAGTTCCAGCATTCTCATATACTTCCATCTCAGTTTCCTCAAATCCAATGCATACATCTACAAAAAAATAAAAGTTGTTTAGCTAGTATTAAAAAGGTGAATTAAAACTATCTTTGGTAATAATTTTTTTGCAACAAAAGAAAAAAATTTTAAAAAAATACTAGAAGAATTGATGTTGGATGTTTCACTTAACAACTTTTCTCAGTTAATTTACTTATACTCTGAAGAAGTTAAACCAAACTCGCCCTCCTCCTACCCTCAATAGCATTTTGCAAAATTTTGACAAAACTGAGCCATTAGTATGACAAAACCAATACTACAAAGATGCCTGGGAGGAAACTTAAACACCCAATTTAAGTTTTTATTACTACTCCTTTTTGTAGACTTATCCTTAAACCAATTGTTTCAACCACCATGTTACCAAAACCAAGATCTACATCAACAAAGAAAAATATTATCTATAGCTAATGCTACCAAATAAAATTTTGTATACAGGTGTGGGGGAACTATTTGGTTTTGGCCAGGCCATGTTATATTAAAAATGAGCTACATCTAATTAAAAAGAAAGTATGATCAGCAAAAAAAAAGCATGATTTTATGTATAAACTATTGGAAGAGTGCAAAATGTTTGCAACTGTTATTATTGGAGGTAATGAACTCATTTATGACATCTTTTTTTTTTTTTAACAAAGTCAGCTTACACATTCTTATTTCACAAAAAGTTACTTTGGCTTGATTCAGCTCTCTTAAGACTCACATGCAAAGAACTTCATATCACAGAGTAATAAAAAAATGAAATCACACTCAATGTCATAGTGTGCAAATTGGGGATTTAAAAATTGCTCAAGCCATATCCTGGCCTGCCTCCCCAGTTCCCCAAGGCCTGGTATAGCTTCAACTGATATTTAAATTTGAGCAGCTAAAACAACTTCCGGTAAATACCAACAATATAAACTTGTAAAGACTTCTTTCAAGACTAGAAAAGTTCTATTTATTGTACAACACAGCTTAATAAATTGCAAATTTGTTGTTGTTGCTTTTATGGGTAAGGGTCATTTCACAAAAACCAAAAACATGGTGGCAGTGAAAGATTATAGGGATGACTAGAGGTTAAACAGTTCTTAGTGTTCCAGTGCAGTAAAGAAAAAGATGAAGATTTGTGGACTTACTGTGAATAGATGATGATCATATTCCTAGCCAGTAAGTGCTACCAATATTGCTCTAGCCAGACTCATGGAGACCATGAACATTAATTGTGACACTTTGAAAAAGGATTACTTTAAGAAGTTTTTACAACTTAATTTTTTTTAAAGTTCTGGAAGGAAGTTTGTTACGGAGCTTCATTGGGGTCTCAAGAACAAAGCAAGCATTTTTGGGAGATAATTGATCCCTAAAATTTTCATTTTCAGGTATTAAATTTTTTCCGGATGCCCAAATGGTTGGGGAGGGTGGTGGTCAACTCTAAATGAGAGTGTGGTACTGATATAGTATATATAGCTAGATTATAGTAATACATACATTGAACTAAACTTGTTTTCATACTAACACTCCATACACTTCACCTTCTCTTGGCCTGATAGTTGCAGAACTTGGAGATAACACAGTATAGTTGGTGCTGTCATACTTGGACAAAGTGATTCTCAGGTCTCCTTGTCTTCTGTATTCTTTACTAATGTCCAAGTTAAAGCAATTTTTACGAAAAGTAGAAGAAAGAAACAATTTACCATTCATTACACTTGCACCTAGATCATAGACAATCATCATTAGATACTGAGACTATGTAACAAACAAAATTATCCTCTATCTACAGTGGAACCTCTCTACAAAGAGGCTCTGAAAGCCACCTGACTCACAACAACATCCACCATGAATACAATAAATTGATCAATCACAATACAAAATAACTTGTGAAAACTGTCGAACTTTCTTCTACATTTTGGTCCCCAAGCTAGGATTTTGTGGAGAGGTTTCACTGTGTTTGTAATAAATAAAAAACAAAAGCAAGACAATTACTTTCAATTCAGTTGAATCTTCACACTATGTCTCAGTTAAAATTCAACAGAAAAATTGAGATGTAATTATTTACAACGAATAGTTATAATACTGTAATTCTCATTACCCCAACGTGAAGTTACTTGATAATTCAATATATGAACTTGACTATCATGTGAAGATACTACATCATTCAAATATACTTTAGCACAGATAGTCATAGTGCATCCATCTTTTTCCAAGTAGGTCAGTGAGTTCTCAAAACCCAAGACTGTTCCTGAAAAACAAAAAAGTGAGACTGTACATAAACCCTCGTGATACAGAATCCGCCTTCTAATATAACAGACTGTTCAATTCACAATTTATTAACTATGGATAAATATGATGATGAAAAAAATTGAGACAAAACCAACAACAAAAAACAAAACGGTACGTAAAAAAACAACTAACAGAATAAAGTTTTTACTGCATGATTAGCTACTTACAGCATTACTAAACCTAAAGTATATCTGTACTTACTCTTACAAATTCCATCATATCTTACATATCCTGAACAACATCTTGTGTCATAGTAATATTCTCTGTAGTACTCCTGTCGATAAGATACTCGACTTTTAACTCTGATAAAAAATAACAGAAAATTTTGTAATAGAGAAGTATTTACTTGACAAGATGCTCACCGGTGACATCTCCTCCTCCTAAACCAACTCCCACACCGGTAATAAGAGTCATAATATTGTGTCAAAGATTGTTCTCTGGTGCTTATTCTGCTGCATCGATATTTGCACTCATTATTAGTCGTCCTACAAGACAGAAGTATAAACATAAAAATAATAACAATAATAATCGTACGCTTTTGTATCAGTAACGACGATGACCGACTACCGACGTTGTGTGTATTCATGAATAATTCATGTACTCAAACAGTTAGGTAAAGTATCACCATTACTTGAATGGGTAAGTATCATCACATTCAGTAGAAGGCAAGTTTCAAAGGAAGGAGAAAATACAAAAGAGAGGGCAAAATATTTGCAAAGCCTAAATCCACAACCATGATAGAAGGACAGAGAGACTCAAAAGCAGGAGACAGACAAAGAAGGAGAAAGGACTCCATGACTCAAAAAGAAAGAGCTAAAGAAAATGAGGGGGTTAAGAAAAGCTGAGATTGTTTAGGAAAAAGAGAGCAGGAGAGAAACTGGTGTAAAAACATAATGAAGTGGCATGACTAGGGATTGTAAGGCTAACATTTTTATTCATAGAACTTCTTGCAACATAACAGCCAGCCTTACTACTATTGGGAATGTTGAAGAGAGACACAGTATATAGAGTGCAGATTGTCTGTGGAGTTGCCTTGGCAACCACTTCAGTGCAGGGCTGGGCCCAAACAAATAAAAATAAAAAAGCTAATTGGCAAGCGAGAGACACTTATCAGGGGTAACTCAATTCAAAATCGGGGATTTTTGTTGGCGAGCGAGCGAGACAGTATTAGGGGTGGATAATGCAAAATCGGGTATATGTTATTGGCGAGCGTAGCGAGTGAGACACTTACAGGGGTAACACAATTGAAAATCGGGGATATGAGTTTGTTGGCGAGCAAGCGAAGCGAGCGAGACAGTATATTAGGGGGCAAAATCGGGTATTATGTTATATGTATGTGGGATGGTACACGTATGCCCTTTAAACGCGCGTGGGGGGAACTTTTTTCTGCTAAAAACACGGCTTTTTAGGCTTGGCCCCAGTTTATTCTGAAACTACATCATTTAGCAAGCCTTACTTTATACTTAAGCGCAGAAGTGTGAGAAAATTCATGCGAAAACGTTTGCTTTTCAAGAACAAAAAGTTTGATTCTACTGGTTACTATGGCATTGAAGACCCTTTTCCAGACTTAATTTCAAAACTTTGCCGTTTTATGGCGGAGTGCCGATTGTTGGTTGTCAAGAGCCATTGGTAGTCAGAATGCCGTAGTAAATGCTAAGGAAGATACTACTTCTCGAGGGAAGCTGAGGTAAGTACGCAATTTCATATTTGTCAGCTAAATATGAAAAATTAACTCTGGCCTTTCTTTTTTGTAGCTAAGAGCTTGTCAACAGTGACTGGTAAATTCAAATAGTCAGATTGGCTCAAATGTGGTACTAAAAAAGTTACCACTGCTCAAGAAAATGAGGTAAGAAAGTAAATTTGTATTTGTGTGCTAAAATTGATTGTCTTTTGTATTTGTAGCTGAGAGCTTGTTGTCAAGAATTCACGGTAATTCAGATAATCAGAGTAACTTCAATTTGATACTACAGAAGTTATCAATACTCAGGAAATTGAGGTAAGTAGTAATTCTATATTTGTTGGCTAAAATTACAATGGTTTATTTTTTTATAATAGCTGAGAGCTTGTTCAAGAGTTACTGGTAGTTGAGATTATCAGAATGGCAGATGTTTGATACTACAAAAGTTAGGTAGGAGAGTGATTTTGTATTTGTTTGCTGAAATAAATGGTCATAACTGC
>WLWI01005957.1_pt1 | contig 10112 bp, 8 predicted proteins | sample 6701501 | NCBI WGS metagenome assembly WLWI01 (sample SAMN12718690, study PRJNA515312) | sponge metagenome | isolation source: marine sponge | host: Mycale hentscheli | place: New Zealand: South Island, Marlborough, Capsize Point | collected 2014-11-01
TACGTGGTGTACTACTAACGTATAAAGATGCTTCATAAGATTTCTCCAGCAGACTCAGGACGCCTCTTACACGATATCTGGAGTAAAGTTGACTGATGATATAAAACGAAAATCTTGACACTACTATTTCTCCATATGTGGATGTGAAAATTCCTCCAGGGAGATAAGTGAAGTCATAAGGAGGCTTGTCTTCAGAGCAGGTGATAAAACAAAGATTCTGCACATCATTTGGCTCATCGTGTTTAATTCTAATAGTTACTGCAGTCTCGAGTTGCCTGGAGTTGTGTACGTGATAAACTTTACTGACTGGCTTAACTTCATTAGGCATTCGGGTATAAACTAATGATCCTGTAGATATTTGAACAGCAGTATTAGTGCAGTCTTCAGACTTGTCTTCTTCAAATTGAAGTTGTATTCCATTCTCTTTCCAGTCTACAGAACTTTTATGTCCATTGTATGACACAGAAATGTTCTCATCTTGAAAAAACCCGGTCAAAGTAGAATGAGATACTTCTAAAAAATGAAATATACACTTAAAACATTTTGTATTACATAAAAAACCTTCTAAATAATAACAATAGCTTGATTTATAACCTGAAATATAACTTTCTTATTCCAATAGGAATAGCTACTAAATAACCAGGTACTCATTGAATACAATGGTTTAATTTGCCCAGTAGTTCTAAACTCACAAAGCAGTTGCCGAAACTACGTACAGCAATTTACATGTTAGAGCATAACTGGACTAGTTTTTGTATTGGCTGAGGGACTTTAAATTCCTCATATAGCGGTCATCCCAATTAGGGCAGGGATACTCTATGTAGTATTCCTCCTATTTCATAGTTAGATAGTATGCATGTTCTAAACTGTAGTTAAGTTAGCTGTGCTAAAAACTTGTATAACTTCCAAACATAATAGCTACACATCTGGGGTTTGCACCATTGGAAATCTCATGTCAAAGCAGGTAAAAGTATTCCTTCAGTATGCTCCACAAATGGAGGAAAGGTACTATTTCAAAACTCATTACAAAGTCAATGGGATGAAAGAGAACAACTTAGCCACTCTAGACATGCTCTGAATTAGTCACATGATTTGGCTCAAACAATCCTTGTAAACAAAAAGCCTATTTCTCTCCTCAAGTTGATGCTATTTAGGCTTCTTTCTTTTTTACCAGTCTAATGTGTATACAGAAATGTGCTAGATGAAGTCTGGTGTGTTGTATCAAGGAAATAAATGAATGCATGGATTGCTGGACAATATATGTGACCGGTTTTGGGAATATCGGCCTAAACGCGGCAAACAATTTTTTTCAGTATCCCCGGGTAAAGTGTTATGGGTCGATTTTTTTCGAAAAATATTTTATGGCAGAAATGGATAGACACCAGTTAGCTTTAGCTTATGACGCAGTTGTAAGCTCTGGCGTGCACTAGAACTCACACTAGGAGGCTAGAAACACTAGCCGGTTGGACTCGTGTACGGAGAGTTGCTAAAAAATTATTGGCGGGCTTTTCACTAACTTGATATATTAGCGCGTGTAGCGGGGTAAAAATCTCGAGAGTCTAACCTCAGTAGCCTACTCGTTGGTTGGCTTTGACCACGTTGTTGTTACAAAACCAGCTTCAACAGCAAACTATAATCATGCCTTCCAGGAAAAGGAAGAGGGCTATTAGTGCAGCCACAGAAATGAGGAAAACGAAAATGTGCTTTGAGAAGAAGTAAGAAGTAAATAAATATAACATTAAAAAATATATATACATATATATATATAATATATAGCTATTTATATTATAAATAAAATAATCGTGTATAGACATAAGATTGGAGCTAGTCCCAGCAATAGGTGGGGCTTCCACTGATACTCTTGATGATCTTTCCTTTACTGGTCATGATGTCACACCCTCTCTTCGGCAGGGGTCATCATCAGAAGTGCTCCCTGATTCATGATTATAGTTTGCTGATTCACCTTCTCAAGATTTAGTGTCCACTCCTACTGCTCCACCATGTGAATCACACCCTCCAGCATTTTTTAGTCCATCTCAAGTTCTAAATGATCTCACTACCGAGTCACATGATGACCACACTTCTCCTCCTGTCTCTTCTCATCCAGTTGTGAGTTCCAGTGAAGTTTCCCCAGCTCCGCAGGAAGCAGTTCAAGAGTTAGTTGAGAAGCTTTCAGCTATCGCTCAACAGAATGGTTGGTGCTTGATGTGTCCTGTCTCTCAGTTTGTGAAGAATTCAGCCATACGACTCCAGACTTCTGGACCAACGTTAGATTGAGCTATGGAGACTTGGAACTGCTCAAATCTGAATGCTAGGACCGAGAAGAATCTGTACGAATTCTGAAGGATAGAGGAATTAACAGCAAACCCCTCCAGGAGAAGCTGTCCAAGAACTTCAAATACAGCCAAAGAAAATAAGTCCTTTTTTTCCAACCCGGCTCTTTTCAGAGCCACTACCTCATAGTAGGTTTCACCTAAAATGTTCGCACACATAATTAGTGGGCTATTTATTCAAATTCATACACTACTAGCTAATTCGCTTACCTGTGCGTCTGTAAGGCAGACGTGCTAGTATTGCCTGAACGGGGTACTGTATAAATTCACTGCAGGACCCGCTCCCAGCTTAGTACCGAAATCTAACAAGCTGGGTGCTTCTTCAACAGCACCGTAGGTGATTCTTCAACAGCACCGTAGGTAATTCTTCAACAGCACCGTAGCAGTAGGTGATTCTTCTCACTAAAAAGCAGCTGAAGCGGGGCGCACCTTTGTTGGGCGGGGCGCAAAATGCAACATCCGGGCCGAGGGGGGGTGGGTCGTTATAGTTTCACGCGCACTTCGTTTTGACCCAGCCGCAGTTCACGGCCGCCGGCAAAGAGGGTGAATTTGCGACAAGTATTTTTTAGCTATAAGGGGTCACGGGATGCAGTGTAAACTTGGAACAGTAATTCGGTGACGTAAGGTGAATGGGCCTACCTTTAGATTTTCTTGATAGCGTGCCGGAAGCAAAAGTTGACCTTAGTGGTCGAATATTTAGAAAAGTAAAGTTGCTATAGCTAAAAGCTAAACGTAGAAAGCGGGGACATAATGGAAGGAAGCCGTAGAGTCTTGAATCGGCAGAAAAGCTTGGACGGTTGCGGAGAAACAACACGAAATGTCCCCAGAAGTAAATCGCTCCTAACTCAGCTTACAAAGATGCCAATGGTCTGAATTTTGGTGTACAGAGAGACCTTATCACCCTAAATAATTTCAGCATGTTAAAGAATTGCCACCATTGCTTGAAGTTTTTTTTTCAGCATCAATTTTTAAGGAAAATGCGTGGGCCGGATGGGTCTCCACCCTTAAGCCTTTTAGACTTCATTCAATCCGCCTGTAACCGGTTTATTCCATAGTGTCCCGGAGACACGCAGTAATAGTATACGGACACAAGGCATGCCCCCTGACCTTAGCAACGCCTTTATCCGGCGTTTTTTTCGAAATCAGCAATAATAAGTTTAGCAAAAATACTGAAGTGTTCTAGTGCATAGGGCGAAGACGGCTTGTGCTACAGCTTCCAAATTAGGAGGACGGTCCCCAAGGCCCTGTGCAGCCTAATGGTAGAATAAATTAGAAAACTTTAGATGCCGCGTTTAGGCCGATTTTCCCAAAACTGGTCACATATGGTATTTGGTATTCATAAAGAGTGCAATATATTCACAAAGGATGAATGCATTTATATAAGGTTGAATACTGTAATGTAAAAAATATGGGAAATTTCTTTAGTAATTGTGGCATGGAGTTTGTTTCTCTCCACTTGTGTTACATAAGCTAGTTGCATAAGTGGTACATATATATTTAAATAGTGGTGAGAAAGTGAAAATCTATATAATAATATGCTTGTGTGTCAGTAACAATGACCAACGATGGTGAGCGTATTCATGAATAAGTCATGAGATTAAACTGTTTGGTAAAGCATCATAATTACACTGATTGGGTAAAGTGTTGTTACATTTAATAGAAAATGATTAATTGGACCTGAAAAGTGGAGGAATAGATGAGAAAGAGCAGGAAGGCGAAAGTACAAAAGAGAAGGCAAAAGGAGATTAATTGTATCTAAATAGCAGGTGGAATTGGCGAGGCCGGGTAGTATAATAAAAAGAAGGCAATAATACGAAATAGAAGGCAAGAAGAAAATGATTAAATGAAACTAAAAAGATGGTGGAATCGAATTGTTGAGTGAATGTACGTAAATTAAAAAAAAAAGCAGGTGAAAGTACGAAAAAAATGGCAAAAGTTTCGTATAGCCTAAGTCTACAACCCTCATAGAAGGACAGAGAGATTCAGGAGGAAGAGAGGTAGACAAAGGAGAGAGAAGAAGCTTCATGACTCAAGAAGAAAGAGCTAAAATAAAGGAGGTGGGGGATAAGAAAAGCTGAATAGTTCAGGGAAAAAGAGAGTAGAAATGGGAAACTTATGTGACCTTAACAAATACTAAAAGATGATAAAACTAGATAAAAAAACTTATGTTACTGCATTCTTACTTTGCAGTACATCAAATGCCACTGTGTGGCGGGGTACTTGCTAATATTTGGCACATTTATAAATTCGCAAAGTTTGTGAAAAAAAAAATCCTATTTAGACAAATATGTGGCATGTACCACATCCGACAACAAATTAATACTTATACTAAAGATTGTTTTATTCTATTCACAAGGAATCAGAGTGTTCTTAATCCACATACATTAGTCTAGTGAGTGCAGGTAAGCACAAAACAAAAATAAAGAAAACAAAAACAAAAACAATACAGTCAAAAGTGTGAAGCTGAGGTTTGATGGTACACTGAATAGAAAATGTGTCGGACTTTTGCCACTAAGATATTTGTAGACTACAACTTATACTTGATGTATTTTGATACCTTGGCAATAATCAAACTTTGCAGAGCTTGAAATTCTGTCCAGTAATCATTAATTTTGCTATATTATATAGACTAATATGCCACACAAATTTTTGCATATACATATTTGGAAGTGAACGCAGTGACTAAGACAGCTTTTAGGAGTCTTTATTCTCTTGATCTAATTGTTTTTTTGTTTTTTTTCATTTCTATAATACTTTACTAATATACCACAATTATTTACCTTTTTCTGCTACCAAGGGTAGTTGTGGATATTCCATTTCAACAATAGTCGGCATTTCCTTCTCTTCATCTGTGAATAGAAAACAGTGTAATCAAATAATAAATTGATTTTGTCGAGAGTTTGAGAGACTTTTATAATCACATTGGAGCAGCCCCACCCCTCAACTGATGTTTCGTCAACTACAGGCTCTGTGGACTAATTTAGCTGTAGGTGCTAATGGACCACCTATTCACTAATTAGCGTACCTTCACCGCATTCACACAAACAATTATTCTATTCTTACTTAACCTTTCTCATGGCTGCCCTTATCTTAAACAATCCCCATTCCATTCCACTCACATATATACTTGTAACACTCTCAATTCAGTTCTTTAACTCTCATTCTGTTCAGTTCTTTCTATTTTTCCTTTACTATTTGTGCATCCATTTTATCTTATCTGCTATACTTAAGCTTGTCCATACTGTTTTATAGTTCCTGCTTGCTTCTGTGTGTCATTTATTTTGTTTTGTTTTATGTTCTATTGTACTTTGTTCTTTAGTTCTGTATCATTTTGGTTGAATTTGAGACTGAGTACTGATAGGGATCTTGAGCATATTGGGAATAGTGGATAGGCCTTAGTCAGTGTGTTTAAGTCTGGAGATAATTTTGTCTTTTTCCCTTTGTTTTAGTTAGTAGTATTTGCGTGTTAGCTTGGCTGAGTTTTTATAGCTTTACTAAATTGTCGTGTGCTACTACATAATTGGTCCTTCGAGCCAGATCTGTGCTTGACTCTATCTTGCCAGATTCCAACAGCAAACAACAGTCACTTCTAGGTCTCTAGCTAATTCTCAGCTTCTAGATAGCAAGACAATTGTCTTAGTTTTGAGTTTGATATTTGTAGTTTTCTATTATTGTCTAATTGTGCCATGGACAAAGAAGAAGTACCTTCTCTCAAACACTTGCGAAGCAACTGAAAGCAGATGGAGAAAACCACTAAAAGCTTGGGAAGACAATTGAAGATACTTCTTATGCGGGAGATCAACAAAGTTGATACTGGCAAACTTCAACAGCTAAAAACTTCTATTGATGAAGTAGCCAACAACATTCAGAGAGAGAGAGAACATTTGACAACTTACCATGATGAAGAACCTAGCATTGCTGATGATGATAAAGCATATGATGTCATCTACGATCTCACTGAAATTGTTGAAAACACCAATGAATAAATTTCAAAAGAATCTCTTTTAAAATCTGGCGACTGAAGTGGATGGTGATGTGCACGCCCTTGAAATCTCTATGGAATCAGACTCAGGAGCTACTCATTTAGAGGACATTGCTAGTCTCAGTGGCAAGATTGACAAGCTTTCAGTCTACAGTTGCCAAACTGAGTTGGAAGATGTTCGCAAAGCATTTCGAACTCGTTATTTAAAGATGAAGCGAGAAATGGAGTCTCGTGTGCACTCCAAAGCTGTTCTTCTTGCCTCATTACCCAGCTCTGATGGTGACACTCACTCATCTATCTCTTCACCTGCTGCTTCACATAGTTCTGGTGGGAACATTCGATTACCAAAGATTGAGCTACTTACCTTTGATGGCAAACAAATACATTGGCCAGTCTTCTAGAAGCACTTCTCAACAGCTATGGATAATAATCCAGATCTGAATGACGAAGAAAAACTATCTTGCTTACGTTCTTCTATGAAGAGCAAACTAGCTCAAGACATTGTGTCCCTTCCTACTGGTGATACTCATACATATAGCACTCTGCTCCAATTGCTGAAAGATGCCTTTGATGACAAGAGGGAGATACACTGTAAACACATCAAGGCTTTGAGTGATACCAAAGGCTATCGACACAACTATGATGATCTGATGAAGCTCAGTGCACACTGGGAGAAACATGCTACTGGACTAAAAGTTACCGGTCAATAATTCAGCAGATTGCATTCTCACTTCAATGGAAGTTATCCTGTTCCACAGCACGAGTCTCCCCCATTACAGAATGAACATAAGCCTCAGCAGTCTACCTCTGTCTAAATGGCTCTAGCTACCATGGAGGAAGATGACCTTCCCACTCTGCAAATGATTGCCCAAGTGATTGTGCAAGCAGATAATGGGAAGAGAATGAAGATATGTGTCTTGATTGATACTGGAGCTACTTCATCCTTGCTAGCCACAAGAGTTGCCACTCGACTGGGTTTGCCAAAGACAAGACAACCACTATACTGAAAGGAGCACAGGGGTGTTCGCTGAAACCAAGTCGTATGAAGACATCCTTCGAGGTGGAGAACAAGTATCAACCATCTAATCCTATCAGTGTGAAAGCATATCTCGTGGACAAGGTGTCAGATGAGTTACCTATTAGTCCAGTGTTGGGTACAAACAAGTGGGAGTTCATAAATGGTTTAGACCTAGCTGATCCTTTATTTGACTAGCCAGGGAAAATAGATGCTATCTTTGGCTCTAATGTTCTTAAGAGAATTATTCTTCCTAGTACAGTTGCAGGTGGCGACAAAGAACCTATGGTCTTCCAAACAGTCTTTGGCTGGGGTATCACTGGTGAATGTAAAGGAGCTCAGTCCAACAATTCCATTCATTTCCACGTGACCTGTGAGCCTGAGGAAGACTGGGACCAGCTCTTGAAGAAGTTCTGAGAGGTGGAACAAGTGCCAACTTCCTTGGATAGTTCTCTCAATGCTAAAGAAAAGCAAGCAGGGGAGACTTTCCGTGACTCAGTACCACCAACAACCAGATGGCCTAAATGAAGTTGATCTCCCCCGCAAGATCCAATCTCACAAGTTAGGTGAATCTCGAGACCAAGCATGCCGAAGGCTATACTCGATGGAGAAATTACTAACCAAACGGGGGACTGGCCAGTTTTCTGAGATGTAGTGCTGGACTGTCTTCATCAGGACCATGCAGAGAATTCCTTCTGAAGTAGTGAGTGTGAGTGCTATTATTTTCCCATGCATGCTGTAACCAAGCAGAGCTCTACCACAACTAAAGTACGCATAGTCTTTGATGCTTTAGCAAAGACAACTAATGGTAAATCTCTCAATAGCATTCTATCTTCAGGGCCTAATGTATACAACCATAGTGTGCAACAAATACTTCGCTTTCGCATACATCGTGTGACTGCAGACATATCCAAGATGTTAAGGCAAATCTTAATTGCTGGTACTGACACAGTAGAATCAGTATTACAACTACGTCCTCAACTTAATAAACTGCTGGAAAAAGGAAGATTTGTGCTTAGGAAATGGATATCTAATTCTCAAAAACTTTCTGGAGTCTATTCCTGATGAGTTGAAAGAAAAGGAGATATAATAGAGTTTGTGTCCCATGATGACTATCCCAAAACAGTAGCGCTACACTGGAACACACTGAAAGATGAAATGTATGTTTCTATTCCAAGGATTGAGTACCATGGTAAACTAACCAAGAGACAACTAGTCTCAGGTATAGCTAAGGTCTATGATATCATCATGGGGTGGCTTCACCTGTAATTCTCTTTGCTAAATCATTACTTCAGCAGGTGTGGGAGTCCAGAGTAGATTGGGATGATTCTATACCTGATGATATCTTAGCAGATTGGTCAAGATGAGTTTCTGAACTTCCTGTCCTGTCTCATCGATCTATTCAACATTGTTATGCTGACCCCAGCAAGGAGATCAGCTCCAGACAAATCCATGGCTTTTCTGATGCCTCCGAGAAAGGATTTGGAGCTGTTGTGTAACTTCGTACCTTCTACTCTGACTCAAGTGTCACAATATCTCTGGTAATCTCTAAAACTAGAGTAGCTCCCAACTATACCCAAGTTAGAGATAGCAGGTGCTTTGCTTTTAGCCGAATTAATGGAAACTGTGAGAGTAGCATTGAAACTGGTTATTTCTCAGATATATGCTCGTCAGATTCTCAAATAGTCTTGGCATGGTTAGATAAAAATCCCAGAAAACTGCCCACCTATGTAGCCAATAGAGTGTCTCAAATCCTTGATCTTATGCCAGCTTTTACATGGAGATATGTTCCCAGAAGTCAAAACCCGGCAGACTGTGCCTCTAGGGGTATGTTACCCTCTGCATTACTTGAGCATGACTTGTGGTGGGATGGTCCAGCTTGGTTGCTGAATGAAAACCTCTACATGGCCTGTCATTCCGAAGACTCATAGTCAACAGGAAACTGAGCCGGAAATACACATCCTCACAGTTCAAGTCGAGAAATTCGATCTTGTATCTTGGTATTCTAGTTTCACTCAATTAAAACGTATCGTTGTCTTCATCTATCACTTCTACAGAGCTTGTCAGAAAAAGAACAGAATGTGGTCGGATCATTCATTATCACCTCTTGAACTTAACCACTCACTCAATGTTATTATTAATCTATCTCAATGTATGTTTTTTCCCAGTGAAGTGTTGTGTGTGCAGGCAGAAAGGGAGCTACCTACAGGGAGCAACCTGAGATGTCTCAATCCTTTCTTGGAGTCTAACAAGCTCATGCGAGTAGGAGGAAGACTTTGCCATTCACGTCTCGGATACAATCATCGGCATCCTTTCATTCTATATGGCCTCTCACATCTGATTCTGTGTGAGATACATGAAAAACATCTTCATGCTAGTCCACAGCAAATGATTGCAGTAGCAAGTAGAGACTTTCTCCTTATGTCCTGCAAAAGAGTGGCCAAGACTATTTATTGCGGATGTGTGACGTGCCAGAAACAAAGGGACGACTTATCACCAGCTCATAGGTCAGCTGCCAGATGCTCAAGTTACTCCTGGACCTCCCACTGCTTGAAGGTGCTTGTTTTACTAAATTGAGGAAACTATTACACTAAAGATTTACTGCATAGTTTACTCATTTAGTAAAACATACTTAGTTTTACTTGACAGGAACTCAAGTAAAACATTGTACCATGTTTTACTGTAGTTTTACAGGTCTGTTTTTTTACACCTTTGTTTTACTCATGGTTTACTGAAGGGTCCAAATGTTGTTAGTTAACTATTAAATGCATTTAACTAATTG
>WLWI01005958.1_pt1 | contig 10110 bp, 9 predicted proteins | sample 6701501 | NCBI WGS metagenome assembly WLWI01 (sample SAMN12718690, study PRJNA515312) | sponge metagenome | isolation source: marine sponge | host: Mycale hentscheli | place: New Zealand: South Island, Marlborough, Capsize Point | collected 2014-11-01
GATTGTCTTCCATTATTTTTATTGGCTTCACAGAAACACAAAGATCATTGAGTAATTTCATGTATAATCTGCACACAAGTTTTACACACAATTATAAGTTGTGTGCAGAACAAGTGTATGCAAATATGTGGCACCATATGGCACTTTCAATTTGGCCATATTTGCAGCATACATGAAAAACACTAATGAATCACTAACAACACTTTCATTATGCACTGGCATAATAACAGAGGGGGAGAGGCACAAAGCACAAAGATTAGGCAGGCCCCCTTTTGCCACCAGATTAGTATTAGTATATATATAATGGGGAGGGGTGGAAGGGGGGCTATAATTAAACTATTGCTGCATACTGAGTTCAAAGCATTGATCAAGGTGTAATAAATGAATTGTGGCAAGAGTTAGCCAGCAATTACTATCACATGAAATCATCAGCCATGATTTAATACTTTTATTTGGGACAGATCAACACTCACACCCGCCAGTAGCCCCTCCTCCAACATAGTCATCCACTTATCCAAGTGGCCACGTGAAAGCGAACAGTTAATTTTAAACTCTGAACTCTGTTTTTCATTACTAAACTCCTCCCCTCTAAACCTAATCTGTATTGTGTCATTTTTATTTATGTGGTCACCTTATGCTTTACTTGTTGGTCGCTTCATTATGCTATTGTAATCTATGGTAGCAGCTTCTACCTGACATACACGCACCAGCATTTGAGTTTGTTGTAGCTACTGTGTAGAGCCAGGTGAACCACATTTCCCACGATTCCTACTCCTCCTCTACTGCTTATGGACAGAAACTCAGAGCTGGTCCTAGCTATTCTCCCTCGAATCGACCCGTTCTGTTGTGGTGGAATTACGCCCCTTCAACTTTTATCACATGACATCATCAGCCACGATTTAATACTTTTTCAATCATCTTCCTGTGCTACTTTTATGCATAGAGTTTATCTAGATGCTGTATACAAAAGGCCAATTGTCGTATAGCAAACTTGACCAGCTACAAAAATGGAAACAACAAGAGATCATTCTCTGTTCACTCATTTTGAGTATTCTGGCTATCTTTGGCAACTGCATGTTTCCAGTTCGAATCTCAACCATGACATAATCTGGAGACAACATCTGTTCCAACGAAGATAGAATAGAAGCTCAGTTGAATTTGACAAAAGAAGAGATAACAATGATTATTGGGAACTCTGTAAATCCTAATTTAGACATAAATGAAAAATATTATTGTGTATGTGGCAATTCTGGCTGGAGAAGAGTAGTTTATTTTAATACGACAAGTCCTAGTGGTATCTATCCTAGTAGTTGGACAACACACAGTTCACCAATAGTCAATTACACACAGTTTTCTTCTTGGATGTCATGGTTTATAATATGAGTGTATACTGTATCCACACCATATTTTAAGTACAGTTGTTACACTGAACACAGCTTCTAAATGTAACTTCCCATGAACTCCTATGTCACCTTTAAGAAGGTCAGCATTCTTATTAGTAGTTGGTAATTCAGCCCCCACATTTCCTACATAAAACAATGTCTGTATTATTATTCATGTGCTGACTCATGTGCTATAGACATAAACATAATTATTGCACAAAATTAAGCAAAAACATAATTATTGCACAATGTTGTGTACTTGATGTCATGCCTGAATAAACATCAGCTTAGTAAGTTTGTTACCACAGTAACTGACTTACATTGAATGAATATAATTAGCAAGGACCATTATAAAGATCAATGGTGTCATTATTACAGAAGAGCAATTCAAAATGGAGAATAATAAGATCTTTCTTCTGTCTTTTTTATGTCAGTATTGACTGCCTATAGCCATGCCACACAACCTGTAAGAATCTCACCAGTTGTAGTGACAGGATCTGGAGACGGGGTTTGTCCTCCAAGTGATCTAATCAAAGGCCAGCTAAATATAACAAAACAACAAGTGAAACAGGCTGTTGCAAGTATGGTCGATTCTACTTTGATTCAAAATTGTAGTGGTTCTGGCTGGAGAAGAGTAGTATATCTCAATATGTCAGATCCTAGGGCTACCTGCCCTAGTAACTGGACTCTTCATAATTCACCGAGAGGGTGTGGCCGAACAGTAACAGACAGATACACATGCGATTCAGCCACATTCTCTGTTGATGGTTTAAGTTACTCCTTCGTGTGTGGCAGAATACTCGCATATCAAAGAGGATCGACTGATGCCTTTTATAACTCTGTCTACTTTGGCCATACAAGTGTAGACTCAGCTTATGTAGATGGAATATCAGTTACTCATGGACCAGTCGGCAGTAGACAACATATATGGTCTTTTACATCTGCTCTTTATGAGGAAGACCCTTCTTATCAAACCATATGGAACTGTGCCTGTACTAATACTCAGAATAACTGGCCACATCAGTTACCTTCATTCATTCAGAATAACTACTTCTGTGATACTGGAAATCCTGGACCTGGCTACAGTAACACTGCCTATTATACTACAGATCCTCTCTGGGATGGAGCAGGATGTGGACCCAATAATGCTTGCTGTCAGTTCAACAATCCTCCATGGTTCAATTCTGCTCTATCACAAGGAACTTCAGATGACATAGAGTTGCGCCTTTGCCTTGGAGAGACCAATACTAATGAAGATTTAACAGTGTATCTAATTGAATTATATGTTCAGTAATTGCTCTGGCAAACAGATGTAACCATATTTTTTTGTAGTTATACTTACCTTTTTTTAGAACATAATGTAATGATACAAACATTTATTTGACCAGTTATTTGTGTGACTTTGAATTGCTTTTTGTTTTTTGAAGTGTATGTAATTTTATATAAACTCACTTTAAAACTGTATGGGTACTAATATTCAGTATAACATGCATTCCTCCTTTATTTAGAATAGCTACTTCTGTGAAACTGGAATTAAGGAATCTGGTTTAATTTGACTTCGTATTATACTACAGATTCCTCTCTGGGATGGAGGAGAGTGTTGACTCAAATAGTGCTGGGTAGATGTACAATGTGGTACACAACTTGGTTATGTAGAATGTGTCCTTCAATCTTGCAAAGTGATGGGTCAAATGATACTGAATGGAGAAAGCTTCATCTTAAACAAAAAAGATTGTAGACAGGGGGTGCAGCAGACAAATTTGAAGTGGTCCAGTCAGGAAGTGGATGTGGCCAGGAAGTGGGTGTGGACTTAATTAACAGTGTTGATTATTGTTTAATCACACTCTGTGAGCCGAAAAACCAGTGGCCTTGGTTGCTAGGGTGTGTTAAACTTACTTCTGCTATTCCCCCAGAGTTAATTTATTTAATTTAAGTTGGCTGCTTTGTGGTAGATAATGTGCATTTTTCAGCTGGAGTGGACTACCAAAGGCACAGGCAGTTGCTATATTATATAGGACAGCAGCACACTGCCCATCAAACTTTAAGGCTTAGAAGTCATTCAAGGTGGATGGAGTTTCTACTCCACATCATTACTGGCTCCTATGCCTTGGTAGATTTCAAGTAACTTCATCTTATGGGCAGGTGCACAACACTGTGGGAGCTAAGTACTATGTAGAACCTCCCTTACAGTAGAACCTCCCTTACAGTAACATAGTTGCCAACTTTCCAGAATGAAAACCCGGGATTGATCACACACAGGCACGCCCACTAATGAATGTAATTAAACATTATGCACTTGGAGGGGGGAGGGCTAAACCGGGTGGGTTGGCAACTATGTAGTAAACCTCCCTTACAGTAGAACCTCCCTTATCTGGATTGAAAGTGTCATCAACATTATTGCACCCACATACTTGGTATGAGTCTGGCACAGTCCGGGGCTCTTTTTTCAAGATCTTTTCTCCATATTGGATAGTTATAACAATGATTTACTTGAATTCTTGGGACCCTATTCAGTGAAGTAAATAAATAATGGCAGCTATGATATTGGGTTGTCCTTTTTTGTGCCAGCTGTTACTCCTACATACCTAGTGATGGTTCATTGTTTACTCTATCCTTATTCCATGTTTTAGCTACAGAATCTGAATTGTTGTAGGCTCAATTTTTCCTCTGCATAGTTGTAGTAGTATGAGTTACCAAGGAGAAATGGTTGGAAGGTTTTTTTTGCCTTAGGGGTAGTTAGCCTTAAGCAAGTGCCCTCATTCTTCCTGTTGCCTGGTGATGTCAGTTAGAACTATCTGTAAACAATACAGAGCTAAGGAGAAGGATTATATATTCTACAGAAGTTAGTTGGAACTGAAGTGTCTTATCTTTGCCTGTTTCTGACATTGTACCATAAGTAAAAATTTCAGGACTGAAAGAATAGAAATATTAAATTTGGTTGGCATATTCATTTCGAGTAGTTATTGAGTATTTTCATACACAAGAGATGATTCTTTATCTGTGTGTATCTGGTATAATAATCACACTTCTAACAGATGCTAATAATGCTGGGGCTTCATCATCTAATACCCTTTGCCCTGGATGTCCAGACCCTGTGAACAGGACAAAGGACAACCCCTGTGGATCCTGTGAGCACAGCCAGTGTAAGTACGAAGGCTGTGTCACTCGCGGTGCTTTCTTTGAGTACTGGAAGCCTTCCCCATGTACCATTTGTTTCTGCAAAGGAGGCAGAAAGAAGGAATGCATCCAGCACCACTGTCCGGGGTACCTGGAATGTTTCGGATTCCCCACTATAACACGTCCTGGGAAGTGTTGTGCTGAGTGCAACTTTGGAGTTTTGCCAGACGATTGTGACGTAGTGCCTGTCAAGTATAGGTGGATACAGTACCTCGGTTTCTACAAGAAGAAATCTGCATGCAAGCGGCTGCTGTATCATGGATGCAATAGAGATATTGTAGAAGTCAGGAACAAGCTGTACAAATGTCAGCCTCAGATAGGACTGGCTAGTGTGGCATCGAGCACTGGCTGTGAGAGCTAGAGGGCTCTTACCACGATGTTGTTCATTGTGTTAAGGTTGAACTCAAAGACGATGAGATTCCAGCTGACTATGGTACTACTGAATAGTGCTAGGGAGAATGTTATTATTATTATTATTAGTTATGTATTAGATTAGTTTTGGACTTTATTCTGTATCTTTGCATTTACATGTACATAAGTGGTCTACAAGTTGCCGCTTTCTTAAGTCCTTTTATGTTAAATATATTTTTTATAAATAAATGGAAACAAGTAAATTGTCCATTGGCTACATCAGTGTTCTAACCTGATGGCATTATAATTAAAATTATTATTGTTGTTATTGTTGATTTTGTCGCAAAGTTGAAGCATAGTCACTTGCGAATAATTGGATAGGTTTCAAAGCTATTGTAACTACTTAGAAATTGCTTGTTAAATTTAATTATTGAATTCTGCTAATAGTTATTACTCGTGCGCTAGTAAGATCTTATTTTATACAATTTTATTTGGGAGGGCGTGGCAAAGGCAAGTCTACCACCCTATAAAACACTAAAGTTGTGAGGGAATGGAGAACTTTTGAACTGACTGAGGTTGTGATATAAGAATTCAGTCCTATGTATAGTTGCATTCAATTGAAGATTGTTCCACACAAGTCCTTACCCTAAATGCGTGTTAGTTTATCACATGTGCTACTGATGTGCTGTATGTACGTGTGTTCATGTGTTATCTCACTCCTATAGCATTCCATGAAGTGACTGATCTGTTGTAATTACTTCATTTATACAGTGGGTATTGGGATATTTGTTTTGAACATAACATTTTTTTTTGCATCCCTCACTCTAAATGGTAAAAAAGAAAAAAGAAAAAAAGAAACACCTTTAAAATGCCTCATATTTCATAAATATTTTCAGAGTAATAACAAATTAAGTGTAAATAAGTTGTTTGTTGACCGCAGTGGTTGGTATCTAATGGAAAATAACACATGATAGAGTGGCTAGTATTGAGTTATGAAATGGCACAGAATGAGACTACTGCTGCCCCTCCCACCTGTCCCTGTCCATTTTATAGTAGTACAATACATCTGTGGAACAGTGGACTCAAGCAATGTGTGTTTGTTTGTATTGTTTGTGTGGTTTTATTAAATTGTTTTAAAATCTGGGTGTAGTTTGCAAGGGCATACATAATTCCTTGGGTTTGGGCTTTGAAATATAATGGCCTCTCTTTACCGGTTTCTCTCGGCACTCGACAGCATCGTAATATTCAAAATTTAAATGTTTGCAACCTGGCTGTGAATTTATATTGACCAATGTGACAACAGTTTCGCAAGCATACCATTTCTGAAACCTCCAGGCGAAATCCTTATCGCAGCCGTGAACCAAAATCCTATTACACGTTTGTCTTGTGTCCCATCTTAAATAAACCTCATTCCACTTAACTGGAACCAGATTGCAGCCGTCATCCCGGCTGCCAAAGTCACACTCCTCGCAGCATTCTCCTGGTCTCATCCTCTTGGTATATCCGAAGCACTCCAGTCCAGTGCAAGGGTCACGGATGCACGCTCTCTTGCCATTTTCGCATCGGCAAGTGATGCAGTCATTAGGTTTCCAGCGCAAGTCAGTGAAGCTGTGCACGACGCACCCTTCAAATTTGCATTTTATGTGAGCACATTTTCCACAAGGGTTGTCGTATGTGACACCTATGGGGTCACTGCACATCTGAATGCAGTTAAACTGAGGCTGCAGGTTGCTGGGGTTGTTGTAGTAGGATAGTGAAGGGGTGTGGTTTTGAAGGAGATCCCTTGCAGTGATGGTATGAAGTAGATCAGGTTACCATTGTTCTTGTTGTCTTCTGGCTGCCTAGTCAAAAAAATAGATTAATTGTAGAAAATAATTTCTGGTACATTATCAGGGCCTCTATAATTCCAGCTGGTATTTTGAGAACACCTGCAATTAATTGTGGGGTGGTTGCTTAGCAACTATAAAATCCAGCTGCAATTCACTCCTTTACTACTTGTCTGTGGTTATAGATTGGGTAAGTACAATTGTGAATTTTTTTAATTTTATTTTTTTGCCAGATTATAGCTGATGCATGATTGTTGTGTTATAACATCATCTTTATTAAGTACATGGTGCTTTCTGTCAATTGCATCTCCTTTCTCATGCTCTTCTTCCCATCCTTTTTTTTTTTTTTTCACTTATGTCCTTAGATTCTTCCCATTATATTGTTACATTATTGTTAACTATGAGAGGAGAGAACACTGTGATACAAAGTGGTGTCAGAACCTCCTCTAACTTTCCCAAGTTCAGACTGAATTAGCTCCTCTCTATTGCAACAATGCTGGTTGAGTTTAGTTCTGGTAGTAAATCAACAGAGCAGGCCCGTCTCTGCCATTAAAAAAAGGGTCAGACCAGGAAGTGGGTGTGGTTTCGTCAAAAGTGGTGTGACAAATTAAAAAGTGGGTGTAGCTTAAGCAGTATGCAAAAGTTAAATATATAAATATGACGGAAAAATGGCTACAATAATCCACGGAAAAGCTGTACACATATTTGTATTTGTTTTAGCACCACACAGAAACATGCACACACAAAAAAAATTATAGCTGTTTGAAATGTTAAAAATACTTAACAATACACTTACAAAAGCAGCCTCGTCTTTTTTGGCAGCAACATGATTTAATTTCACAGCTTTTAAGCAGAGAAAACAATGTACGCAATCTTCAGCTTCATTGTAGTGAAGCCAAGTCCACCGATCAAACCAACTAGCTTGAAAACTACGTTCCAAAATTGTCTTCTTCCCAAACTTTCTTTTCGAAAAGTTAAAGGACAACGGCTGATGCGGAGATTCCGGTAAATTATCGAGAAGATTCTTCTCGCGACTTATAGTCTCGCTTATAGTCGATGAAGCCATATCAAGACACTCCCGGTGGAAAGACTAGCGACACTTTACCAACAGAAGGAGATAATTTTTTTGCCGACCTTTACCCGGTAACTTATTAAATGTACACGCCCACCTTTTTCAAAAAAGGTTCTACCAAGGTCGGACTGGTCGGACCATCTACTACGGCCCTGCAGAGGTGTATAGACGTGCAGTTGTTTGGGTTGTACATTTGCAATGCCCTATGATTTTATGATTTTAATATTAATTATATTGATGCTTACAGGATAGATAGCTTTATCTCAAGTTATCAGCTATAGCAGTTGCTCTAAAGTCTTAACACTTGGTCTTAGAATAAGCCACAAAATGACTTTCCTGTGTAGTGGCAGTTTCCCAGTGAACAGTGTTATCTATCAATCAGATACTAGTGTCTGGCAATGGGTTAGTAGTTTAGTACCACTAACTGTTGGAAGGTTGCAGGATGCCAGACAAAGATTTTTCCATGTGTTTGAATTAAGAAACAATAGCATCAGTTGGCACCGACAGATTCACACCAATTTACAATTATGGCTGTGACTAGCCAGCCACTCGCTTGGGAAATATTTAGATATAGTTTCATATGCTCTACATTGCCAGTACTACATCTGTTGTCCAAACTACATAGTGATGGTGGTTGTACGTGAGGTTGGTAAGGAGGGGGGAGGAGGGGTGGTTCAGAAGGAGAGGAGGGTAGGGGTGTGGGGAGGGCTGGTGGAGAAGGGGTGTGGGCAAGGGACTTGGTTGAGCTGCACGTATATGCATTTGGGCTATGTTCATGTCCATGAGAGTCTCTCTGTACATGCATTCACATACTGCCTGTACACGTGTGCTCATATGTATGTGACGTGCATGTTCATGTGTGTGTGTGAATATCGTTAGGGTTAGGGATGGTGATGAAGGAGTCAGGGTATTGTCACAGATGGACAAATGGAGTGTATAATCACACATGTTGCATGTGTATGTATGTATGTATGTACTTGTGTGTGTGTGTGTGTGTGTGCTCTGTGGGTATGCATATCTTACTTTCGTGATTGTAGAAATAAGTAAGAAGAAAGAAAGTTTGGAACTTGAAGAACGAGAGAATGGAGAAGAGAATGATGAAGACAAAGATGTTGAGCCCACACTGGAAGACTACGTCTCTCTGAAAGTGGCTGCCAAGTTGGAAAGTATCAATATTGAAATTTTCAAGGTACAATATTTATTTACATATGCATTTGGGAACCTTACCTAACACTGACACTATATAGAGACGTAGTCGGTCACCTACAGGTCTACAATACATTAATTTGCTGTATTACGTGCTCGTCATCAATGATCTATCGAGCATGCTATTAATTTAGTGCCACACACAAGCACACTAGACTAGTTGAAATCTTGGCAGGCCTTATCACTGTTGTTTGGTAGTAGTGTTTTTTTTCTTTCTACCACAGTACTAAACTGTTAGTATAGTTACCTTAGAAGCTCCCAGACAATGTTTACCCTATCCTCTGACCCACCCACAAAGTGTATCACATACTGATACACACAGCAGTGCTGCGCATGACCTCTGTAAACACACACCTGATCTCTAGGTTATAAGGAATGATTATACCAGCAGAAGCTCAACAGTTTCACCAAGCATTGGATGGCTTGGAGGGGAGCTCACAACAATGGTCTATGTACTCACACATCATCGCTTCTGATGTAATAGCATCACCTCAGTGTTAAGCCCTATAACAAAGTTAATTGTTAATTGAGTACTTTTTGTTTGTTTGTTTGTTTGTTTTGTTGTGTTTTTTTGCTGCTGTTGATTTAGTTCTGATGGGGTATGAATAACACTGGTAATCAATAATTATCTTTAAAAGCTTTGAGTGCAATGTATATCTATATGTAACTGAGGAGTAGGAAATTTTTTTTGGAGGGGCACAATGTTTGTGTGATTAATTAAGGTTCTGGTACCCCAATCCTTCACTACCATGGTGGTAACCTGGTGGTTGTATACTTGGTTGTACTTGTGGTTTAGTGGTAATTGAATGTACAAACAGATTGATTACCTGTCAATTCAAAGGAGTTGATGAAAATAGAAGTTACAATGTAGTTAAAAAATAAATTAGCTTATAATAAAATAATAATAATAATAGCAATAATAATAATGACAAGAATAAATGAAGGGTTAGAGTCTATTTAATCAATATAAGTGATGTTCATTGCTTCAGGCTCCCTGATGCAGCCTATTCCTTGCCTTGAGTGATGTTCATTGCTTCAGGCTCCCTGATGCAGCCTATTCCTTGCCTTGAGTGATGTTCATTGCTTCTGGCTCCCT
>WLWI01005960.1_pt1 | contig 10109 bp, 3 predicted proteins | sample 6701501 | NCBI WGS metagenome assembly WLWI01 (sample SAMN12718690, study PRJNA515312) | sponge metagenome | isolation source: marine sponge | host: Mycale hentscheli | place: New Zealand: South Island, Marlborough, Capsize Point | collected 2014-11-01
GAAATTGTCCAACACCACACAATGATCTCACCTTCTGTGTGGTGAATTAACCACACCTTCAGAACAAACTTGCATATAGAACTCACACACAAACATACACATTCATTCAGTTGCACACATTTCCATCAGATTCACTAATTGTAACTTGAACACTGTGACTAATGCATTTATGTTGTTTCCTTTCACTCCCTTGTCCCTCTATACACCACCTTATGTTCTGAATCATTCACACCACATTCAGACAGTTTTCTATATATCTGGCTGTCTGCACTTCTGTAACTCAGTTCTGGCTATATAGTATTGAAACATACACTAAGTGCTGTATCCAACAACCCCTCTAAGGCCTAATAACCTGAGGCTAGGACTGAATCAGCCTGCTAGAACTCTGGTGGCAGCTTCCTTCTACCCGTCTCTGATTATCCCCCCTGTTAACCTACCACATTCTGTATCATCTGTTTATACAAAGTTCCTTGTTCAGTCACCCTCATTCAGTTCAGTAACCACTAGAAGGCTACACAAGCCGAAATATTATAGTTTTATTCTACTGAAATGTGTTCTCTGAAACTTGCTACACCTGGCTAGCTATCAGGGTAGCCAGTTCTATTAAATAGTCTAGCTGCCTGTAATATCAGGTGACTCCTAATCATTAACATCAAAGTATTAAACCACAATGCATTATAATAAACAATTTATATTGAGCTCTTTTACATAATTAACTGTTAAACAAAATTTCACACTTTAAAAAATTTGTTTTAATTAAACAATTTGTTTTGGCATCCTATCTGATACTGTTATATATGCCAAACCGAACCTGCATACCAAGTTTCATGCTTTGGTCCACTCTGTCACAATAATTTTTCTTATCTGCTGGACTACTAATTGGAATGCTTTTTGTCTGGTCAGTTGGACAGTCAGGATCGTTTATATTGATACTAGGGAAGCTACTGTTCATTGAGGTAAGAAAATAATTTTATATTTGTTAGTTAATAATTAACAGTCAGCGGTTGTAAACTCGTATTTCACAAGAAAACAGAGCCAGTTATCAAGAGCTACCTGTACTTCACTTAGCAAGAACAGCTAAATTTGCAAACTATACCATTAATCCAGAATATTGAGGTAAGAGTGTAATGTAGTTGTTAGCTAGTATGAATTGTGAATTGTTTATGGCATTATAATATTGTATCCTTTAGATTGAATACTGTACTTACTAAGTGTGGGATAGTAAAATTCAACCTCTATCAGATTTAAGAATAATCTAGTGTCTTTTTAGTTCCTACTACAGTCTTGCTTGATATTTGTTCTAAAGCACGCCACAGTTGGCAAGCGAGCGAGACAGCATTAGGGGTGGGTACAATTGTAAATCGAGTATATATTCGATGTATATATTTCAAAGGATTGTACGTATGCCCCTTAAATATATGTACCGGCTCTTTTTTCTCCCAAAAATAAAGTTTTTAGGTTTGACCCCAGTTTCTTCTGATACTTCAGCATTAAGCTAGTCTAACTTAGGCTCCAAATTGTGAGAGGATTCCCACAAAAATACTTGTTTTTCAAGTCCCAAAATGTAACTGCAACTGGTTACAATGGCATCAACGACTCTTTACCAGATGTAATTTCAAAAACTTCGGTTTTTAGGGGGCTTGCTAAATGCCGCTTGTCAGTTGTCAAGTGCCACCAGTAGTCACAATGGCTGAACATTAATACTAAGGAAGCCAACATTACTTGGGAGAAGCTGAGGTAAGTACGTAGTTTCATATTTGTTAGCTTAAATTAGCTCTGGCCATTGTTTGTTTGTTTGTTTTTATAGAGCTGCAAGCTAGTTTACCAGTTACTGGTAATTGAGGTAGCCAAAATGGCTTAAATTTGATACTATAGAAGTTACCACTATTCAAGAAATTAAGGTAAGAGAGTGATTCTGTATTTGTTTGGTATAATTAATGGTCCACTGCTAGCTATATTATTATACTATTTTGAATTAACTATAATAATAACAATACTGTGGTTTTATGTAACCTAACTAGGTAAGCTCGATCAATAATTGTGCTCAAACACACCACTAGTTTATATTATGTGTGGATGGATGGATGTCATTTGTACTTTGACCTTCACATATTTTTGTGTTAGCTTGGTGTTCGACCTCATCCCTAATATCACTGAACAGAATCCTCTGGTTTATTGATCATTACCCGTACCATCCAATAGAATTGAATTGTTTACCACTTTGAATTCGTTTGCAGGTGCAGCTAAAACTTGCTAACTTACTACAGGATTTAATTTTTATCTAAATTAGTGGTGGTAGTAAGTTAATGCGCTCTTTGTCATAGTTATATGCCCAATGCAACACTGTTGTTATTACCTGAAAATTCATCGTCCAATAGTCTAACCGTGAAGGTAAGTAAGTCTTGTGTTGGTATGTCCAGTGTACCAGTGTGTGTGAAATTGTTGTGCTTTACAGCTACAGTTTGGCTAAAGAATAGTGCAAAATAAATGTTTAAGAAATTCATATTTTAGCTCCTTTACATAGCTTTTTGGCTACTATAGTGGTAAGCATGTCCTAATAATAGAGATAGGTTCAACCTGTCGGAAATTCCTTAGAAATGCATGTTGTTGTTATACCAACCCCACACAAAATTTTGCTAACACACCTGATGAAAAATGGCTGGTTTTAGCTGGGAGCTGAAAGCCAAGTATAAACCCAACCAAATTGGCCATACGGACTTACTTCAGGTATACAGAGGAAAGCGCTGATGCAGACCCCAGTCTACATTGCACCAGCTTGCTCCCTCACTGGCTTTGCCCTTTCCACTCTGCACTTGTGTCGTATCATACCAGTCTCTCCACTGAAGCTCCTCCCGCACTCAAAGTACAACACTTGTCTCTCATCTCTCTGCACAACACCTGCAAATGCTTACATGTACACCTGCACATGCTCATATACATGCCTGCACACGTGTCCAGACATTAACACAAACCACAATTTGCTTATTATATTTATGTATGTCTATTAGTAATGTCAAACAAGGTGGGGCTCACAAATTATAATTATACAACGAATACTTTAACAAGAACATGCTATTGATCAGTGGACATTATCAGAATGAAGCTATTTTGTAGGACTAAAGCTCATTCCATGTGAGCTTCCTCGTGATGCTAGCCAATCTTTACTGGAACTGCAACCACTGGTAGTTTTACAGGTTCATCAATGCCCAACCCTGCATTTCTGTGTAAAAAAAATAAACTCTGTGATTTATTTACACAAAAACTCAGCCACCATGTTTAGTTTCGGCTAAAGAAAAAATTACAAGGGAAATAAACTGTTATCATGAATTTTCTGGTCTGGATTTAATTCCAATCCACTAAAGTGATGGAGAAAGCATGGTGATCCTACCCAGTTCAAAGTATGTTAGCAAAGAAGTATCTGTGCAGTTGTCCAATAAATTCAGCATCAAAACGTGCTTTTAGTACGTCAGGTTATATCCTGTCATCCAAACGAACTTTCCTAAATCCAAGTAGATTGAACATGCTGGTGTTTTTTTCTAAGAATTATTATGAATCATTCACACTTTTTCATTCTTTGTCAGAAGACGAAAAAATAAAACAAGAAAAACTCATTTTGTGATTTGAACCCATGACACTTCGCAAATAGTGTCTACCACTAGCAGCAACCAGCTTGCATGTTATACTGCCATCGGACTAAAAGTTTGTGATTAAAAGTGTTATTTATTGAGAACTTTGTTTTTACCATGATATTTAGTAGTTTCCTGTGGTGTTCACACTCACAATATATCGTAATACCGCCCAGCACTAGTATTTAGTTTTATTTAGCTCTCAGGAGGTTTGAATGCCATTTATGCTCAAACACACCTGTCTGGGCCATCCCAGACAAGTATGGATTTCACCCCTTCAGGCCAGCCTGTAGCCCTTCCTCCTATAAGAAGGAGCAAGTGCCTTCAGTTAGTGTTGTTTTAGTTAACTAAAACTAAAACCAAAACCCCTTAGTTTTGGGGTATTTTACTTTTAGTAAGAATAACTAAAACTAAGCTGTAGAGAACATAAAAAAACTAAAACTAATTATTTTAGAAGACAGTAAATTCGATATAACTAAAACTACCAGTAGAGTGGATGAAAAAAACTAAAACTAAGCAATTTAATTGTAAACAATTCACCTTGAATTATGTCATTATTAAATGAAAATATAAATTCCCATCAAGTAATTATTCTCTAAACTACATAATAAATACCATACTTTATTAATAATACCCAAGTTTTCACAGAAATATGCCATTTTTGAAGTTGTTTGGAAAAACTACATGAACAATTTTCTTCAAGGAGTCTCATTATTGCAGAATTTGAGAGGCAACATAAATTACTAAAACTAAGACAATTGATAGTATAACTAACTAAATATTCTACATGGTATTGAAGAAAAACTAAAAACGAACGAAATCTTCAGGGAGAATTTGGGGAAAAAACTAAAACTAAGCATTCAATTAGTATGAATAACTAAAACTAAGAAAGTCTGGAATCGCTAAACCAAAACAACACTGCCTTCAGCAAGCTCGAATTACCTACGTATTGAACTGTTTCTTGTACTATTCATCCCTACCCTTTACCTTGTTTAAATGAAATTATAGTGCGCTGAGAAACCAACCTTTCTACAAATTACTGCTCACGGGAGTAAACTTGAGATCTGGTACTTCGACATTTACCTACGTACCGTACAAATGTGTGGTGGATTTACGCCCCACCAACACCACTAGAATACGTATAGGTCAATTATGCTATGTTTTTTGGCATGCAGATACTTTACTTAGAATAATTAAATATAGATATGTTTATTTACTATTATTAATATAGCATATTATTTCATGTTATATATTGTTATTTTTTGTGTACAAAGTAATGAGGAAGTTTCCTCTAGAATTGATGTCAAGGGATGTGGATGAAAACGATATATTTGTACGTCGTACACATTATAGAAGTTGGACTCCTGAAAAAAATTATAATGATATTGGAAGCTTACTATCAAAAAGAGCTGAAAGAAAGGTGTTGTTGGTTTTTCATACAGAGTGAAGCGTCTCGAGGATGTAAAGGATGTTGGCTGAAAATAAACTTATAAACAATTAAATAGTATTTATCCTCCAATGTTGAGTGGACAGGATCGTCTACAGTTGAGTGAAGGTAGTTTGTTCCATATGTTGGAACTGTCTGATGAGGAGTGTGAAACAAGAGCCTCCAGAGATACACTATAGACATCAGGATTCCAATCTACATACTCACACTATCCCCCCATGAGGTACTATTGCAGTAGACAGCATTTCTACTCATGGTGTTGGTGTAGATGGTCCAGTGAACCACTGCATGTTGGATACATCAAGTACCTCAACACTAGCATGTAAACAAGCTCCATGGCAACCACCAGCCAATGTTTATAAATGAAGTAGCTGAAGGCAACCAGCGAGGTGTAGACATAGGAGGGAAGGGGTGTGTCCACTGGTTGCTGTCAGGCTGCCACTCTCCTAGCTCACTGCTATCAGAGTCATCTCTATTTCTTCCTCCCACCACAACTAGTTTGTTGTTGATGATAGTCATAGCAAACCCCATGGTTCTGTATGGAGGTAGAGTGTGCCACTGGCAGGACTGTGTGTTGTAGGCCATCACTATGTAGGCATCCTCATCTCTGTAAGTTGCTCCTCTTCCAACATACGCTGTATCATTTATCTCTATAGATTGAATGTATACATTCATAGCCACTGGCATGTCAGGACCACGCCACCAGTCTAGTTCTAGTGGGAAAGTCTACATAATAAACAAATGCATTATCTGTAGTATATTTTATACTCTAGTTGATATTGCTAATATTTAAAGTAAGAGATATTTTTTTATGTTACTTGCACACTATGTTTATTAAAGTCATTGCAGCACTGCCATGGTTAATGTTTACATGATATGTGTGTAAAGGATATTGTTCATGTTAATATTACACTATGTTTATTAAATAACAAGTTATAGTTTTGCCAAGATTACTGCTTCCATGCTATTCCCAAATTTGATGTTAATTGTTATTCATTTATAGTTAGATTAACAATTAACATCAAATTTGGGAATAGCATGGAAGCAGTAATCTTGGCAAAACTATAACTTGTTATTTAATAAACATAGTGTAATATTAACATGAACAATATCCTTTATACACTATTGTTATTCACACTATTTCCTTAAACATTATTTACGTCCATAAAGTAGAGAGTAAATAACCTTGTCCAATCCTTTTTGTACCTATCAACAAATGCGATTGCTGTCCATACGGTTATGATCAGTCGCCCTTTTTTAAGTATTATCATTGGCAAGTAAAACAAGTGGAAAAAAATTATTTAGATTATCAATATCTTTGTAGATCAGGTAATAAATAATATGTAATAGTTAAACCATGGATTCGAATGACACCAGGTCTCAGCAGATGCCCAAGGGAATAATCCCAGGCATCAGGTGACCTTCCACTTCAAAGCAAGGGGATCCCCAATGCAATAGCTCATCAAAACCATGACCATCACATGACTATGAGAGGGCAAAGCGATAATTCAGAGCTTTGCCATTGTTTAATTATTATATACCATAATTACCTTTTTGAACGGAGCAAAAGGACTAAACAAAAACACCAGGTATCGCTGTTTTTTGAGGGGGGAAATGTGCCCGTGCGGGTTTTCCCAAAACACCGACAACAAGATAAGTGAATTTCATTCCCTTTCCATTGCCTTCAAACAAAAACAGTGGCGATTGAAAGGGAATAACACAGGGGAATGACTTTTTTTTTATCTATGGCTGTTACCACAGCAACTATGGTTTAAGTATATTTATTAAGTAAGTGTAAGTGTTAAAGAAGCCTATATATGTGACAGTGATTTATATGGGATATATAAATAAATTAATCCTTCTCATTTTATAATATTATATTGAACACAGAAAAGAAAGTTGGGGGAAAAAACAAAGCATTAGCATAGAAATATGAAGCATACTTCTACAAAAAAATAATTGAAGAGTAACAAAAGAATCCTGACAATCCTAATGTGTCTCTTTATATCTTTCAACTCAATACACATACTATATAGACATAACTAATTCATCTGTATTGTACAGTTTACCATTAAAATTATTATACTTGGATTAATTAGTTTTTGATATAATATAAAAAGATACTGCATGTTCATATGAATGCAAAATACTTACTACTGATTTCTTGCAAATAGACACTGTGGTGATAAACTCCAGTTTCTTTGTTAGTCGTTCCACTTCAGATTAAAGAAGTTGTTTCTCTCTTTGATGGCGAGATTCTAGATGAAGCTTTTCTTCTTTGTGATGAAATTCTAACTGAATTCTTTCAGCTGCTATCTGGTTCTTCAGTTGATTGTTCTCAGCCTTCAGTTGATGGTTCTCAGTCTTCAGTTTATGGTTCTCAGCCTTCAATTGGTTGATCTCAGTTCTCTGTTGATAAAATCAAAATTTTGACTGTAAGCAAATATCATTAAACCATTTGTTCATTCAAGTAAGTTAGTTACCTAGCCAGTAGAGCTTATAGCGATACTTCAGCACTGATCTTTTTTCTTTTCTTTTTTTAGTTTTTTTAGTCACTAAAATTTGAAACCAAAACAAGAGTATTTTATAGCACAGTAAGATGAATAGTTATGTCACAAAGTAGGCAGTTCAATACCTGATAATCTGCTCTAATGATGACTTCATAGTCAAGTGAATTCTGTCCAATAGGTAGTGGTTAAGTTCTTTCATATGAAATGCTAACTGCTGACAGAAGAACAATCACCAGCTTATGCATTTTTGGAGTTCAGGAGGTGATAATTATTGAAGTGATTGATGACTTGCAAAAAAAATTATGCTTGAATTTGTTAGTTTTAATTAGCTCGCTACAAATTTTATAGCCACCACCTTGAACAATTACCGAAATTATAGCCAGAGTAATTAAACTAATCAATTTCAAAAACCTCTTAACTAGCTATAACCTAAACTTTACATTATTAGAAAGGTATTGCAGGTTGTCAGAGCTATGCAGTTTAGAACAGGAGTAGCTAGCAGCTCGTGATTTTCTTTACACAAGTGGTCAATATTAGTCATACCCTAGTTACCTTCACTTTTCCCTAAGTTGAACATCAGGGTGAAACTGAGTACCTTCGAAGTCTCACAGTGTTTATTATTGCATTGATTGAAGTACCTAGCACTATAATAATTGATGACAAAAAAAAGGACCCTTAAAATCTACTCTCGAAGTCTCACAGTGTTTATTATTTACCTTAGGAAAGAAGGACATTGCTCACTGCAGGGGGACACTATTCACCAGTGAATAATGTCCTGAGGGACACTATTCACCGGTGAAAAATGTCACGGGGTACAGTTTATAGGGGATAAAAAATTCACTGCTACACCGGAAATCACTACACACATGGGATTAGCACTACTTGTCCACAGTGAAACGGCTGTGTGTGAGACGTGGACTTAAATAAAACTGTTCTGGAGGAATGCAGAAGTTGCAGGCTCAAGGGTATTGACACTCACACCTTAGGCATAATGTGCAGCTAAATATTAGGAGAGTGGAGAACTATACACCTCAACAGTATTAACTTATTGTCAGACATTTATTCTGTATATGTTTGTATGTTGTGTGTATGTTGGTTTCAATAGTTGTAATGGTGTTTTATGTTGCCTAAGGTTTCTTGCTACAAATATTTAGACAATGTGAATGTTTGTGATTTCATTTTTTATTAGTCAGTTTACAGTTTCCTTCTTTCTTTGTGATTGGTCAGTTTTACATTCTTTGAGATTTCACTGGCAGTCTATAAATGTTGACTAAGGACAGTCACACTCTCACACACTCTCTCTCCATTATCTTTTATGGATTTTTAATAACAATTTAAACTTGAACTAAATGGAAAAGGCATTAATTTTAGCATTGTTGGGTAGACCTAGACAAGAAGCAGAGGTCCTGACAGGATGTATTGTACAGTAGTTTCAGTGTTACAGTTTACTGCAGGAATAGACTAACTTCTGTATGCCCATGAAACTAGCTAGATTAGGATGGACAGAATTAATATGCATTGTATTGTTAATACAAAAATAAATCCCAGGTTCTTCCTAACTCCATTATGGTATTGAGTGGAGTAACCACAACCAATTGTTTTTGTGACTCCCAAAGTTGGCGGAGATTGTGGTAGTTTGACTGAGGGGATGATCAGAGATGGTAGAATATGCGACCTTCACCACATCTTCCCCTCCTTCAAACTTGATATCTATGATTGAGAAGATTCCTCCACAATCCATCCCTGTTGAGACAGAGCATCAGCAATGACATTCATCTTTACAGCAACATGCATGATTTCAAACAGATTGTCAGACAAATGAAGGCATCACCTCCAAAGTCTGTTGCTTAGAACTGCTGAAGAAAACAGATTAACAAGGGCTTAGTGATCAGTATATATACTACAAATTGAGTACATAAACCAACAATAGGAGAAATGCTCGATAATAGCTAAGCAACTCAAGAACTATGTTCGGCCAATCAGTTTCTCTCAGCTTCATTTATTTTTGGGTTTGGCAAGCTTCCACTCTCGTTTTATACCAAACTTTGCATAATATTTAGCATTGCTGACCTAGCATATAGCTAAGACTTCACCAAAAACTTTTGAGTGGACAGATAACTTGACTAATGCATTCAAATATTATCATTAATTATTTGTAATCATTCTCTTTTGACAATTCCTGGTTTGTCTGACAAATATTATTTATTTACTGATGCATCTGTGCATAGAGTTGGTGTTGTTTTGTGTGTCTGCAGGAATGATGTCTGGGTACCTTGTGCGTTCTACTCTCGTCAATTGAATGATTGTGAAAGAAGTTATAATGACACATAGCTGCACCGTAAAAACAGTTTAGTTAAAATAACCAAAAAAAAATTGTTAAAATTCTTGCAACTGAGGTAACCATTTTTTATGCTAAGTTAACAGCAATTTAATTACTGTTATTTTAAGAAAAAATAATTATTTTATTTTACATAATAAAATATGTTAAAATATAAATGTGTACATGCTTCTATAACAGTTAATTAT
>WLWI01005964.1_pt1 | contig 10107 bp, 12 predicted proteins | sample 6701501 | NCBI WGS metagenome assembly WLWI01 (sample SAMN12718690, study PRJNA515312) | sponge metagenome | isolation source: marine sponge | host: Mycale hentscheli | place: New Zealand: South Island, Marlborough, Capsize Point | collected 2014-11-01
TGCTGGCAACGTCGAGAGCTTTAAGACGGGCATTCTCCATAGCCAACGCTCTTGGGCCCTCGTCAGATTCGGTCTTCTCTGTTGCCTGGCTGCTCTGAACATCGAAAGGAATGCCAAGGACGCCGAGGAGCTCTCGTCGGCGGGGTGATTGCGAGGCAAGGATGAGCGTCGGATTCATCCAGTTACGATGTGTTGAATGGCCTCGACCTCAGTCGCGAATTGAGAGTCGTCCAGGATCGGTGTGAGGGCGTCCTGTCCAGGCATTGCAGGCTCCAGCTCAACCCAGGACCGGCACCCCCCGTATTTTTGCTTCATTGGTAACTCGATTGGGAAAGCGAGGGCATAGGTTCTTACAATCATCAAGAAAAGGGCCTTCTTTTGGCCCCATTCAAATCGCTCCCTGACCACGTCTTCTCTCCAAATATGATGCCCTTTGAGTCGTGAGATTTGCTCCCAATGCTCCAGCTCGTAGTGCTTCTCTACTCGGGCAAGTGCCGAAACGGATATGACGGACTCCTCTTCGGGCGCACGTTTGATCTCGTCGTATCGAAGCTGGGCACTTTCGATCACGGACTCTCGTTGTTGGTGGAATTGGGTAGGAAAAAGCCAAAAGGTATCGGATGCCACCTGGAACCCCGCTTTGCCCTCTCGGATGCCGCCCTTTCTCAAGATGATGATCTGGTTCCCTTGCGTGAGCGCATCGACCACCACCGTCCATTCTTTGAATGCCGTTTGCATCTCCGGCTTTTCTAGAGAGAACGGTTTGATTTTGCAATGTTGCAGGTAAAAGAAGAATGGAATCATTGGGTAGGCGAGCCCCAAGTTGTCGTTTGCATGTTTCACTTCACTAATAAAAGAAGTAAAGTGACGCTTTGATATTGACATCCCTATGCGGAAGATTCATTGAAGGAGTTGTATGACTTCTAAAGAGGCGCTAGTTGTGTTGAATATGCTTGAAGGGATCGGGCCCGTTGTTGTGCGTCGACTGTTAGAAGTTTTTACAAGCCCTGAAGGGATCCTGGCAACCAGTCGAGCTAAATTGATGCGAGTGCCAGGAGTTGGAGAGGAAATTGCAGGAGCAATTTGCGGCTGGGAAGAACGCGTGGACTTGGTAGCCGAGATTGGCCGCTGCGAGGCCTTTGGATGTGAGATTGTGACGGCTTTGGATGACCGTTTTCCTACTCAGCTGCTGCAGATCTATGACCCACCCATTGTTCTCTACCTAAAAGGGTCGATCACCAAAAAGGATCATTCAGGGGTCGCGCTTGTCGGAGCGCGACGATCGACACACTATGGTCGGGATACCGCCCGAAGGATTGCTCAGCAGTTGGCAGGTGTTGGCGTGACGGTTGTGAGTGGAGGGGCTCGGGGTATTGACTCAGCGGCGCATGGAGGAGCTCTGCACGGTGGAGGGCGGACGATTTGCGTTCTCGGTAATGGAATCAATCGGATCTATCCACCTGAGAATCGAGAACTTTTTGATCGGATCACCGAAAACGGGGCGATCATGACTCAGTTCCCGTTCAACCGGCCAGCGGACCGTCAATCTTTCCCGATCCGGAATCGCATCGTGGCGGGTATGACGATGGGAACAGTCGTTGTAGAAGCTAATGCGAAGAGCGGCGCGCTAATTACGGCGAATATGGCAAATGACTACGGGCGCCAGGTATTTGCTGTTCCTGGGCCGGTTCACTCTCCTTGCAGCAAGGGATGCCACGAACTCATCAAGAATGGCGCCAAGTTGTGTGAATCAATGGAAGACATATTGAGCGAATTTGAATACTTGTTTCCATCGACCCCCACTATTTCGCCAAAAGCGGCTCCTTCCCTCACTGATGAAGAACGACAACTGATCGAACTCATTCAGTCGAATGATGTTCATGTCGATCAATTGGTTCGCGAGTCTGGCCTTTCGGTCTCGGCCCTTAGTGTGATGTTACTACAACTAGAGATGAAAGGGCTCGTTGTGCAGCAGCCTGGGCAAGTTTATTCAATTTGTGGCGGACGATAGGGTCATTGAGATGCTGGGTAGCGGTAGCCGGTCTCTTGCTTTCGTTCTTTACCTTGGAAAGCGGAGAAGCGAGGCTTGGTGGCGTCATGAGACATCTGACAAAAGAAGAGCGTGAAGCTCTGTTTCCCACGACCTGCCATTTCAAGGTGATCACGATTTCCCTTGAGGGGATCCATCTTCTGTTAAATCAAGCCCTCGAGTTGAATGGGATTTCGGATCGCAAGTTTCAGCCCAGTGCCCAGTCAAAGAACGGCAAATACACTAGCTATGAGATCGCACTAGAGCTTGAAACACATGAAATCATGATGCGATTGGACCGAGAATTCCGAAGCATCGATGGTGTGAAGATGGTACTGGAAAAGAAAAACCGGCTCCTCGTAAGAGAAGCCGGCCACGAATTAAAGATGCAAGATCTTAAGAGGCGAACTTAGTTCGCTGCGGGTGCTGGGTCAGCAACCTTGAAACCTGATTTGGTGATGGCAGCAACAATCTGTTCTGACTTCAACTTGGCGGGGTCGAAGAGAACGGTTGCTTTCTTGCTTTGGTGGCAAGCCGAACCATTCAACACACCGTCGAGCTTGGTGAGAGCTTTGCTCAACTTGGTGGAGCAAGAACCGCAAGCCATGCCGTTCACAGCGAGTTCGATTTGTTGGCCTTCGACCTTAACGCCCGCTTTTTTGAATGCGGCAAAAACTTGCTCTGGCTTCACCTTGGCAGAATCGTAGGAAACTTTGGTGATGTGAGATTTTGAGCAGCTTTCGGCTTTGACACCTTCCAGGCTGGCTAGAACTTTGTCCAAAGAGGCACAGGTGGCTTCGCAGGCAGCACCATCAATCTTCAAGGTCAGTTGCTTTTGGGTGCACTCGGCTTTGGCACAGGCGGCTGCAGTTTCGGCTTTTTTGCCTTCACCAGCGGTTGCGGAAACGGACGCCAAAAGCGCGATTGCGGTCAGATATTTTACGAACTTGATCATGACTATTCTTATATTGTTTCGTTGAGATCGTGCCTCACAATTGACACATTGCCCTATATGACACCTAATCTGAGGATTTATTTCAAAGAAATTTGGCGTTTTTTTGAGGTCACGAATGGATGAAAACGGTTCGAAAAGGTCCCCTTCTGTCAGGAAATCCCTGTTTCTAGGCGATTGCGAACGATATAGGATTGCCTAATTCTGCTTCGGCCAGTTAATTCGCGGCATGACATCGGACGAAGCGCTTCAGTTATTCCGGGACACCGGAGCTTTGCTCAACGGACATTTTCTGCTTCGCAGTGGACTGCACAGCCGGGAATTCTTTCAATGTGCCCTAGCGCTTCAACAGATGCCTATTGTGGAGCGTTTTGGAGCAGCAATAGCCGAAAAGGCGAGGGATTTAGGAGCCACCACAGTCGTCGCGCCAGCGATGGGCGGACTTGTCATCGGACAGGAAATCGCGCGCCAGCTTGGGCTGCGGTTCATTTTTGTCGAAAAAGAGGATGATTCCTTGGTGATGCGTCGGGGCTTTCAACTCTCAAAGGACGAAAAAGTCCTTATCACCGAGGATGTTGTGACGAAGGGTGGGCGAGTCCAAGAGACGATCGATATCGTGGAAGGGACGGAAGCCTCGATCGTTGGGATCACGGTTCTAGTCGATCGCTCCGGCGGCACACTTCGTTTCGATTACCCCCTCATGAGTCTGATACAAATGAACGTAGAGGCCTTCGCACCGGATAACCTTCCAGAAGACCTCAGAGGCACGACTGCTGTAAAGCCGGGTAGCTAGGCGAGCTTTCGGAGCACTGCTGGACTACTTTTTCACGATCGGCAGCTTAGCGGCGACCCAGCCCTTATAGCCATCCGCGACGTGATACACGGTCGTGAAACCCTTTTCTTTGAAGAGTTTCATCGATTTTCCAGATCGGCCTCCGGATGCGCAGTGGACAATATAACCTTTCATCCGGTCGAGTTTGTCGATCTTGGCTGCGAAGTTCTCTTCGAAGAAGTCGACATTCTTTGCCCCTTTCAGGTGCCCATCGGCATACTCTCGAGGTGTTCGTATGTCTAGAATGACGAGCTTCGGAAATCGTTTCAGGATGCTAGCCGCCTGCGGTGAATCCACATCGTAGAACCCTTTTGGCGCAGGTTTCTCGGACTTGGCTTCGTCTGCGGGTAACGAGAGAGTCACGAGAATCATGACGAGGGCGATCCAAGATGGAAGATGGGTTAGGAATCGTAGGTTCAACATGATTCCAGAGAAGATAAAAGTCAGCGGTCAATCAAGTTCAATCCACGGAAAAAAGACGTTTTGACAAGCGGAAATTGGCGGATCATGATTGAACGCTATCGTCTTGAATGCGTCGAAGAAGAGGTCGTGAAGTCCCGGTCCAAAGTTACTGCTATGAAATCGCTCCATCCATCAATCTCCGTCAGCAAGGGGCTTCTGATCGCATTCGGCTCGATCTTCGTGGTTCAGTTTGCCGCTCATGCCGGGGAACGGGTGATTTTCTCGAACTCGAATAGCAAGATTCGAATTCCTAAAGAGGAGCTCAAGAACAATACGATAACGCCGAATTCAGAGGGCTTCAACCGGGATCATAGTTCGGTCGAAGGCGTCTTCGCTCCTTGGCAGAATCCGATGAACGGGAAGTCTAGTGTCAAACAAAAGGAAAGGCTTTTGAAGGCGCTCGATCGGCAGAAAAATTGGATGCTGCAGGATCCTGACGACATTCTAGGTTCCAAAGACCTTTCCTCCTCTGAAGTAGATTTTGAGGATACGGAGTTTTCTACTCGAGAAAGTCGCTTTGGGTCTCGGTCTAAGAATAGTTTTTCCCGTTTCTACAACCGGCGGGGTAACGAGAATCGTTATGGAAAGCGAGACGATCAGCGTCGGCGCGACTACTCTAACCGCACCGAGGGAGGAGAAGACATGGAGAAGGATGCGGACGAACGCCCGAAGGATTCCTTTGCCACCGACAAGTATTTTAGCGCGAAGGTGAACAACATCTTTGATGCACCGGAGCAGCCTGGAGAAGGCCCAGAGGGGCGGGCGCAGTCGGCGGCACCTGACGAACGCATGGAGCTTCCGACAGCGGAGGCAAGTCTCAGTGGGTTTGTTGACCCCTTCACGGAGTTGGGTATTCGTCCTCAGCAAGCGCAGAATCAGGCTCCAGCGTCTGAATTCGAAAAACTGCTCAATACGACTGTAATGGATATGACAGCGGGGTCCCAGACCGGTGTGGCGGCTGGAGTGAGTCCGGCTGGAGTTGCGGGGCGGATTGATTTTTCAACGACGGGCCCAGCGAATCCGGCGGTGCAGCCAGCTATTCTTGATGGTTTTCGTCAGACAATCAGTGGTGGGCTAGGCGCCCCTTCAGCCTTGGATGGGGCTTTCACCGGGTCCGCTTTCGAGTCGGCCGTTGGGGGTGGCCGAAGCAGTGTCTTTGACAATGCCCGGACAGGGCCGTCCGTGACTGATCGGCCTGCTATTTTTGAGCTGCCCACGCGGTCTTTCTAGATTACTTTCCGTGAGGCGGAGGACTTAATTGTCCCACACCATCACAGAAACAGTCTCCCCTGCCTGCAATTCCGATCCAGGATCCACGCAGAGCCATCCATCCGCTCGAGACAGGCTTTGGAGAGCATGGGAACCTTGAAGTCCAGCTGAGGTCACTCCATCTTGTTCGCCCAGCTGAACGCGAAAAAAATGCGGGCGGTCGGCACGGTTTGCAATCGCTTCGCTTAATCGGCATTCTCGCGTCTCAGGTTGGATGTTCTTGGCACCTTGCATTTGGAGGAGTGCGGGCCTTACCAGGACCATATACGTTGTGACTGCAGAAACTGGATTGCCTGGGAGTCCAAAAAGGGGTGTCCCCCCGACGTCTGCGAAGACGAAGGGTTTTCCGGGTCTGAGGCGGACCCGCCAAAAATGTATCTTTCCTCCAATGGCTTCAATCGCCGGTCTGATGAGATCGTAATCCCCCACCGATACACCTCCGCTTGTGAGAATGACATCATTAGCTTCAGCGGCGATTCGGAGGGCTTCTTTGGTTGACTCCAGTGTATCGTCAACCAAGGGATAGATATGGGGAATGGCACCCATCTGTTGAACGAGTTCCGCGAGCATCAGGCGATTGCTTTCGTAGATCGAGCCGGGTGATAAGGGTTTACCCGCTTCTTGGAGCTCGTGACCAGTGGCGAGAATTCCAACTCGCGGACGGCGGGAAACTTGCACGGTCGCTTGCCCTAGTGCTGCGATCAGTCCTAGGTGTCTTGTGCGGAGGCGGGTTCCTGAGTCGATTAGATGGGCGCCCAGTTTGACGTCTTCTCCTTTGAATCGAATGTTTTCCCAGGGTTTGACTGCGTCTGTACATTGAATCGTGAGCCCGTCCTTATGCGGCTCCGTATCCTCCTGCATAATGACGGCATCGGCGCCCTCAGGAAGGAAGGATCCGGTAAAGATCCGGACACAGGTACCCTTCTCGACGACGTTCGTTCCGATCTCGCCGGCGGGAATATTTCCGATCAGCTTCAACGAGATGGGGTTCTCAGGAGAGGCTTGTTGGACATCTTCCGCCCGAAGAGCGTAACCATCCATAGATGAATTATCAGCCACTGGAAGATCGATGTTCGAGGTGATTGACTCCGTCAACACTCGTCTGTTCAAGTCATTAAGATCGGCCGCCTCGGCTTCCAGTCTTGGAACCCCATCAATCACACGTCGTAAAGCTTCTTTAAATTCGAGCATTTTTTGTGGCCCCCTTGTAGCAATTCCGGTCAGCATGTGCCAACCTGATAAGTCACCAGGATGAGAATGATTTCGTGAGTACACCTAGCGTCAACCCTTACTATGGCGAGAGCCAGTCTGATCGGGCCTCAAGAGTGAGAGCCCTTTTCAACCGTATTGCTCCGCGCTATGACTTAGTCAACGATGTTCAGAGTTTCGGACTGCATCGGTTTTGGAAGCGCCAACTCATTCGGTTGGCCAACCCGATTGAGGGGGAAAAAGCCCTCGATGTGTGCTGTGGAACAGGTGACATTACGCTCTCGATCGCCCAGATGGGTGTGGAAACCGTTGGAGTCGATTTTTCGTCAGGGATGTTGGAGCAAGCCCGGCAGCGGAATACGGCCTCGGTCCAGGCGACATTTGTCGAAGCCGACGCGCTTCAATTGCCGTTCGGTGACAACGAATTTGATTTGGTGACCATTGCTTATGGGCTTCGAAACTTGGCGGAATTTGAAGCGGGGCTCCAGGAACTAGCGCGAGTTCTGAAGCCGGGAGGACGAATGCTCGTTTTAGATTTCGGAAAACCAGACAATCACCTGTGGAGGCGACTTTATTTTGCCTATCTCGGCTGGATGGTGCCCATTTTTGGCGCGCTATTCTGCGGCGACTCTGCTGCCTACAGCTACATTCTCGAAAGCCTGAAACACTATCCGGCCCAGCGAGGGGTTGCGGCTCGGATGAGCACCATGGGCTTCGACGACGTGCGCATTGATGCAATTCTCGGCGGTGTCATGTCGATCAATTTGGGCAAGAAGCCCGCCTTGACGCATTCAAGTAGTCGAGGGGCGAAAGCGTCGGATTGAACCGTTAAGTTTTGCGGCAAGCCCGCTCTAGCGAACTTGGCGAACCCGAATGGTGTAACGCTTCGCCGTGTTGTTCGATGAAACAAATGTAACGCTTTTCTGTTCGGCTTCCGTCAGGATGAGCGAATTCCATGGGGTTTCATCCCCTGTAGAAAACCCGGCTTCGTTCTTAAATACGCAGCTGATCTCCAGATGGAGTCGGCGGTTCTTCCGATTGCGAACGTTCGCCACGACCTCCAATCGGCCGTCCTCCTTCACCGTCTCTTGTAGGCCTGCCACGGTGACAGACCGTTGAGTAGAGCGATCCATAAGCACAAACAACTCGTGATTCTCGTAGTCGTATTTTGTTGTGTTGATTGGCTTGAAGGCGCCTTCGGTCCGGCAACCTAGAGGGCCTCCGAGTGTGATAGCAGCTGTTAACAGTAGGGAGCTAAGAGTTTTTCTCATGAGCTTCAGTTTCTATTTTGGAATTCTGAGATAATTATGACGGTATCCTGAGGCGGAGCATTCACTTGAATGTTGAAAGTTTGTTTCCTGGAGGGAATGGGCTGGCGTTGGTCGTCTAGGAAATTCATTTCCACATTGTGCGATCCTGGTGGGAGGTGCATCGACCCAAAGGCCACGAACTTAGGGGGATTATCCCACGAGCGAGTATCGGCCTTGGGGGTCGTGGCTGCTGAGAATAGCTTGCTGACCAAGCCTACCGCCGCGATTCCCAGACCGGCTTCCTGTGTTTTTCGATTTTGGGCGAGGATGAGACCGCTTACCAGTGCGACGTCACCGACGGTGTCGGTGGTACGCTTGAACACGGCTTGATTAGCTAGAATGTGATCCATAATGCGTCCACCTCGGGTAGTGGCCTGGTAGGATAAATCATCCATGGCACCCAAGTGTATGGCTTGCTGAGTCGTCTTCAAGGTCACCTCAACCGCTTCCGATCCTCCATCCCTCATCTTGAGCTTCTCTCGATAGTCGCCGGTAGCGTATTTCTCAGGCGCATTCCCGAAGTCGACGAAGAACAAAACATTGCCCACGCTGTCAAGACGGTCTGGAATGACGAGCTTTGCTGAATTCGTCGCTCGAGAATAGGCGTCCCAACCGCCTCCATTCAGTCGGTGTGAGACGAGGCCATCAAGATAATCCAATGTGACATAATCACCCGCATAGGACTGACCTTCGGCATCACTGTCTTCTATTTGTGCGCTTCTGAAACAGGCGCGGGCATTGTCCATCTGCCCTTGGTGCCAGTAGAGGAGACCACGGTAATAGAACGCCATGGACCGTTCGTAGGGCTCCCCCAAGAATGTCTTGCTCGCCTCGTCGGAAAAGTAGCCTCGAGCTCTCTTGGCTGACCGATCCTTGCCATAGCGACCACTTACGCGGTCTAAGGCCGCATCGAGGAGCGTTGCTGCCGGATCGTATTGTTGCTGTCGAATAAGCTCGAGAGCGGTGCGGTATTGCCAGAGAACTCGATCTTCTGTGGGCCCGTTCGTGATCGCCGTGTATCCGTCCACGACAGGATCTCCTGTCCGAACGAAGGCAGGAGTTGTGGTCGTCGCACAAGCGACGCCAAGGATCAGCAGGGCGATAGGCGTCGCTAGAGTTGAGATGAATTTTGTCACTGTGCCTCTACCGATAGGCAGCGTCTTCGAGGCCCTGCTTCTTTATTTCCGCTGCGTCTTCCCACAAGATCTCAGTGGTTCGAGCGTCAATGAGCTGAAAACTATAGAGAATGTAGTCGCTTATGCCAGCGGAGGTGCGGGTTGTGAGACCCTCGAGCTTGCCTGTCAGAAAGAAGTCAGCGCCTTTGAACTCTTGGATTCGAGGATCCGTTTGGCTGGTGAAGGCACCGGCTCGCTTCTGTTCTCGTTCTGCCTCCAGTGTAGCGAGGCGCTCTCGAGCCAAGAATCGTACTTTTCCACGGGCTTTCCGGTTCAGTTGCGTACGGATTCGAGTTAGGAAGATATTTTTGTTAATTGGAAAACGGGTTTCGTTTATCACTGGATCGAGAGCGATTCGTGGGATTTGGGTCGCATTCTGAATCTCAGGAGTATCGAGAATCGTCCGGGCCATTGTATCGGTTACGGTGACAAGGTCTTGTGATTCAATACCGGTACCGGCGACGAATCCTCGCTCGTCGGCGCTCATCTCCGTGACGGGAACGCCGGAGCGGGGTTGGATGCCCTTTGACGCGCAACCCACTGAAAGAGCTAGAGCTAGTAGACAGAAATAGTTTCTCATTAGATGTTTATAGTTTAGCCAGTTTAAGTGACACCAAATCTCTCCGTCGCTATCAATGCGATCACTGAGTCGACACCAGTGGTCTCCGAGAGCCTGAATTCGTTTAGTGGCTCGACCGCGTGAAGTCAATGCAAGTAGACGCAGTTTCTTTCAAGAGTATTCAATTTCACAGGCATCCCATAGGAAAATGAAGAAAGGGCTGGAAGATATTTTGTAAACCTGCCACTCAGCAGGCATTGAAAAACAAAAGACACCAACCAGCTCGCACCAATCTCACGGTTCTGAGGCA
>WLWI01005966.1_pt1 | contig 10105 bp, 6 predicted proteins | sample 6701501 | NCBI WGS metagenome assembly WLWI01 (sample SAMN12718690, study PRJNA515312) | sponge metagenome | isolation source: marine sponge | host: Mycale hentscheli | place: New Zealand: South Island, Marlborough, Capsize Point | collected 2014-11-01
GGTTATATTTTCACTCGCCTCTGGCTCATGAAAATAAATTAGCCTGCTCTTGGAATATTTCGCCATATCACAATCTGACTCATGTAATAAGTACTATAATATGCATATAATATACATTTATATAATATATATTTACATATATAACTCATGGCAGCAGCAAAATTGGTTTTATTTAAACCCAAAAAGGTAGCTATAATTAATAATTTTTGATTCTCCGTAGAGCCTGAAATTGTTACCAAGCTTTTCACCAGTGTATCTCAATAAAAGGTATGAATTATACTTATTAGGAGAGTTTTGGCTGCTTAGCTATTGATTTGTGATTTACAGAACTTCAACATGCCCCCCCCCCCTTTTTTTTTTTCTATCCATGGCTAGCTACTACCAGTGTTGTTTTAGTTAACTAAAACTAAAACCAAACCCCTTAGTTTTGGGGTATTTTACTTTTGGTAAGAATAACTAAAACTAAACTGTAGAGAACATGAAAAAAACTAAAACTAAATATTTTAGAAGACAGTAAATTCGTAATAACTAAAACTACCAGTGGCTAGAGTGGATGACAAAAACTAAAACCAAGCAATTTTTTTTTGTTGTAAACAATTCACCTTGAATTAAAAGGACTCAAATAGCCGGTCACGCATGCGTCTCGAACTGATGAGACGCATGTGTGACCGGCTATTTGAGTCCTTTGTCACTCATGCGCACATGAAATGAAAGGCGATCCACCGGAAGTCCGGGGCACAAACCAACACACGAAATTGCACACACTCAACTATGCACACACTGCTCATAAGATATACACACACAATGACGATGTTCTCCTTGATCTTCTCTTTCTCTTTGTTCTTCTTTCTTCTTCTTCACTCTTGTGGCCACACCCACAAATCTTCAGGGAGAATTTGGGGAAAAAACTAAAACTAAGCATTCAAGATTTTTTTTAGTATGAATGATATGATTGTTACAGAATGTGCATTATGTAATTTAAAAGAAAGACTAATCAATGTTTAAATGTTTATGATTCAAGTACTCTAGTAATTATTTCTGGACCTAACGTAGTGTTATAATATTGTTTCAGTTTGTCTTTCATTTCATCCCATAAACGTGCATCCAAATAAATTCTTTCAACATGAATGTCGGATAAAGTCCAGACAATGAAGTCGCAATAGCTAGCTTTGGTGATTCCTAGCTGCCCAATCACTTGATAATAATAGTCATGGTTCCTTTTCAACATAGGTTCATGATTCTCAATAGATAGGCAAAAATTTTACGTGATCGTCGTTTACCAGTGAGCGGGACCAAGGCTGAAAGTCATAATGCATATCGTCTATTGTGTTATCCTTGAGAGTGTCTCGTTCGCTTCGCTCGCCAATAAGTTTAGCAAAAATACTGAAGTGTCGTAGTGCGCAGGACAAAGACGGCTTGTGCTACAGCTTCCAAATTAGGAGAAGGCATCCCAAGGCCCTGTGCAACCTACTGATAGAATAAATAGTAAACGTGAGATACCCCGTCTAGGCCGACTTTCCCCAAACCGGTCACATCTGATTTTGCGTGATTCACCCCTAATACTGCCTCGCTCGCTATGCTCGCTCGCCAATAGCACATACCCGATTTAATTGTCCATCCCTAATAGTATCTCACTCGCTTCTCTCGCTCGACCACAAACAAATATCCCCGATTTTCAATTGTGACCCCCCTGGTGGTGTCTCGCTCGCTTCGCTCGCCAAATAGTCAAAGATGACCACTGGTTTAGCTACTACAAAAGCTGCCAAGCAACACTATAAAATATGTCGGTCAGTACGCCAGTCTGTCTGTCTGTCAGTCAGTCTGTCTGTCTGTCTGTCTGTCCATCTGTCTGTCTGTCTATCCATCTGTCCGTCTGTCTGTCTGTCTATCCATCTGCCTGCCTGTCCACTTGTCTGTCCCTCGTTATGCATTATTGTTGCTCTAGTTTAATTTATTTTAAAGATGTTTACCCTTTATAGAATGAGTGTGAATACAAAAGGAAAACCCTCTCTGGTTCTAGTCTTTCTTTTTCCATAGTAGTTGCAAAATTAAAACTGATAAATTAGGTACTTAAGAGAAGGTCTGAATATTCGTTAGAAGAGAACAGAATTGACTGTACTATGTTTGGTTTTGATTGTTCTGTTGAGTTACAATATGTGTGCATTACATTCTTTACTTGTGTTCAATAGAGTCACTTATTCTTTGCTATGGACTACCTGAGTGGTGGTGACCTCTTCTACCATGTCGTAAGGGTGCGGGGGTAGGACTAGAGAGAGCAAGGTAATGTCAGATAATGTAGACTGTCACATATATCAAACTATATCACTGTTTGAACAGAATTTATGCAGCAGAACTATCAGCAGCATTGCAGTTTCTCCACAAACATGGAATCATTAATTTTACAGGTAACCTGAACTTTATCCATATCAAAGCATATTGCTAAAGGCATAAATGTTGTCAAATTCTTCACATTAAAAATGTTTTACAGGAGAATTTTAATTCTTAACCATTTAAAATATATTCCTTTTAGGGATTTGAAAACTGAGAATGTGTTGCTGGATGCCGAGGGTCATTGTGTGTTGGCTGACTTTAGCCTGTGCTGTGAGAAAATCACCTCCAATGACTATGCGGGCACCGTGGAGTGCAGGTATGGTTGCTATAGCAAAATATTACCTATGAAATAGGATTAAGAAACTAAATAAAGCAAATCAGTAAAATATTTTTCCTATATTCTTATTGGTGAGCAAGCGAAGCGAGTGAGACACTATCAGGAGTAACTCAATTGAGAATTTGAGATATTCGTTTGTTTATATATATATGTGGACGTAAGTATGTCATTTTGTACTTTCACCCTCATGTTTTTGTGTTTGCTTTGTGATCTACCCCTCTCCATTCCTCCACTAAACAGAATCTTTCATGAGTTTAGTGATCCTGTAATGTTTACCCCTTTGTATTAGGTTGTTTCAAAAGACCACAAGACGCACTTAGGTCTTAAAACTTACTGTTAGAGTCAATACTGTGCAGTAATTATTTAGAACTTCTTGTTTTTTCAAGTCCCAAAATGTTATGGCGAAAAGTTACTATGGTTTTGAGACCTTTTACCAGATGTAATTTTAAAAAACTCGGCCGTTTATAGCATCTGTGAGTGCTTATTGTCAAAATGCTTGTTCTTTATACTTTGTTTTCCCGTTATTTTATTTTATTTTTTATTTCAGACAGTTGTGACAGGTGATGCTATGGCATTGAAGTCCCTTTACCATACATACTTAATTTATAAACTCAAAGGATTTTTTTAAGTAGCTGGAGTGCTAGAAGTTAAAATTAATCACATTACAGTATTTTATGTAACCTAATTAGGGCGTTTCATTCGCCATTTGTGCTCCAGCACACCACTAGTTTAACATACAACTCCAAACATGCCATGTGAATTCATTTCAATGATATAGCATTAGCAGCATCAAAAATAGAATATAAATAGTACATCATAATAATATAAATATCTGGAGCTCATTATACTACTATAAATTAACAATTGCATGCAATTATATATAAAAATATTTATTTATGGTTTCGATGTTTCGTTAGGTCATCAAAAGGGAGATCTACTCATTTGCAGCTGATTGGTGGTCATTTGGCGTCTTGTGCTATGAAATGATATTTGGAAAGGTATGTGTGTCATCATTCATTGCTCTCTGTTTTGTTGTATTCAGCTGATATTGTATTTGTTGATGTAAGACTAAGAGTGAAATATCTTGCTATATCATCTCTGATGAGTGTACTGGTTCATTCTATGCTAGATATCTTCACTGCAGAAATTGCTAACTCAGCTGGTTAAGTTGGGTATAACATTCTGAATGTTATTAGTTTTAGGGGCTCCCCACATTTCCAGCTGATATATTGTAGCAGCTTGTCTTTGTGGAGAAAGGTAGCTGAAAAGCAAAACACACTGTAAGCATAAGCTATAGGTTGTTACTGTGTGTCTGAGGGTACTGGGCCTGCACAATAATACCATGAAGTATCTGGGTCCAGAACCAAAATTGTAGTATATTGTGAAGTTATCTAGCTTAGAATAAGTACGTATAATGAAGATATTATAAAGACACTGCAGTATTCAGAAAAAGAGTATTACATTTTGATAGACAAAGAATTTGAAGGGTATAACCGGACATTAGAAATGAAGGGGAAAATATGAAGGCGAGAAAAGGGAGATATTTTGGAATAGTATCTAATGTACAATAAACTATTTATTACATTGGTTGTATTTCACTGGCCTTCATCTTGTAAAAATACTTATATGTGTTTGTGAAATTGTCTCCCCATATTGTACGCTGACTTGTGCAATAAATATTTTATATAATTATATAATTATATTTTATATTATAATGTCGTACCTTTAACAATTATGGTTATGTAAAAGTTACCCTTCAATGGAAAAGTAAGCAAGAACTGGTCCAGTCTATACTGACATCCAAAGTGAACATCCCATGCAATACTAGCTTGCAGGTCACCATGTTCTTGAGTGCTGTAAGTTTCTTTTTGTTACGTCTTTGATATAATTGTCAAAATGATTGAAACTAATGTGTGCAGCTTTTAAACAGAAATCCCAAAGAGAGGCTCGGGTGTGTGGAAGATACACAACCGCTCAGAAAGCATCCATTTTTCTCGGGAATAGACTGGGAGAAGATTGACAAGAAACAATTACAACCTCCTTTCAAACCACAAGTGGTATGTTTATGTTTAGAATGCTTCCTTGTACCTGTGAGTGGATACGGGAGAAATATAAGAACTATTATGTTTACTTTAGAGTGACATTATGTAGCATAAAACAAAACTGTATACTACAGTTTTGTGTCATCTCTATATGCATTAATGATTTTGAAAAATCAATTAAGATTAAAAGCCAAACTAGCTGTAGTGGACCAAACTCTGGTGAAAGCTATTAATCAAGAAGTATTTAAAGGATTTACATCCTCCACTTCTGCTTTTACCAAACGCTTCTCTACCCTGGTCTAGGTAAGCTGGTGAAACTAGTTTGATGAGTGTGAGTATTATGTGTACATACCGGTAGCCAGGGGATGATTGGGGAGTTCAGTCAAACTCCCCTCCTTTTGAGTGACCGGAAGTAATAAATTAGCCACATTATATAACTTTGAATATTATCATCTGTTCGATTGTGCCGAACCTGTGATGGAATTCTCTGCTATTTCCTTAGATGTGCTTCATACTCTGTGTATGAATGGTCTAGTGTGAGTCCAAGTGACCTAATTAAAATTCAGCTCCTTGGCTACAAAACTTCACTCTCATAATGGTATGACTTGTTGGGGTCAAAAATTAATATATTTTATTACTCTCCAGTGATTTACCATACTGGCTATAATCAATTAGCTTGCAACTCTACCACCATTTTTGCACTTATAACATTATAATATGTATATCTCGTAGGAATGGGGATATTCACTCCTCTGCTAACTTGCATTTTTCTTAATTGCTCCTCAATGGAAGAAATTGCAATTTGTTATTTCCTTCTCTGTTGCTTACACTAGGGACGTCAAATTACTGAAAGTAAGTCATTTAACACTGTCACTACAACTTAATTATTTACAGTTTATTCCAGATGAGGTGTGAAGAATTAAAAACCAACATTCTGTATAAAGACATGATCACCATGGAAGCATAATTAATTATGAAATTGTGGATATTGTTTGGTAAGATTGTTGTTTTTTTTTGTTTTTTGTTTTTTTTGGTTTTTTTAGTAGCTAATAATATAGTCTTTATATACATAATAGTTTTGAACCAGTGATGGTGTGAGCTGAGATTTTCTAAGGGTTACTCACTTACAATAAACAGACAAGGAGAAGTTGGTGCCTATGCTACAAAAGGTACAGTTAATATACCATTTAAATCAATAAAATGATTATGATGATAGCTAACCAAGTTTTACAGCTTTCAAATATTAGTGAAAGTGGTAATTGGTGACAAAATATTATGTATATAATATGTATTACATGAGCCAAGTATGATATGAATGAGATATTTTATGAGCAGGCTAATTTATTTTCAGGAGCCTAAAGTTAAATATCTTGCTATATCACATCTGCCAGAGTATTATTAGTTGTCTAATCTATGTTAGATACCTTCACTGTGGTAGTTTATACTAGGGGTGATAACTTAGCTGGTTAAAGTTGGTCAAGACTTCCTGATTGCTAATTTACAGGTGCCCTCTCACACTCCCTTGACTTAATTGGATAGTATTACAATGGAAAGTAGCTGTTATAACCCTGAGAACCAGACCAGTTGCTATAACTTATAGGTATTTGGGAGTAATGAGCTTATACTGTGTGATACCAGTATCAAAAGTGTGTATGTGTGTGCTTTGTCCAGATCCCAGTTGATAGGGTGCATTCAGTTACAATGCTGCAGTTCTTCCCAGATGAACTAGAAGCTGATTGTCCTGTGTGACCAACCCTCTAAAGCTTATGGGAAAGGACTTCAGTCCAGTGGTGCAATGGTGGGTCACAAACCTAAAAATACTATTGTGTAGTAGCATAAAATAAATATTATATATAATTATATTAAAAACAATAATTTGGGATAATAATCCAGCGGCGTCAGAACGGGTGCGGCCAAGCTGCCATGGCCGCACCAGTATTAACAAAAAGGGGTGTTGTGTCTATTATTTCCTACGCTTTGCCCGATCTCTTGGTAGTTGTCAAAGAAGTGCATGACAAGTTTAAAAAATTATGCCTTGAACTACTATAGTATGAAGTATTCATAGTTTTTTTCCCCAGATTAGTTTTATTAGTGATGTGCTTCAGCACGAATGGCAAGTGAGCTGGAACAATTACTTTTTTAAGTAGAACAATACCATTGCATAGGGTGTACAGCTATGACAAACAGCGTATTAACCAACACTACTATATCTACCAATTCAAATAGAAATGAACTCCAGTAGCTTAACTGTGTCTCACAACATTCAGATCATATCAGAGACATCCTAGTTCAAGTGGGTAAACCACAAAATTCCTGAAATTATATAATAAGAATCCATAAACCTAGGAATTCTGTTCAGGGCAATATGGGATGGGGTCAACCACCAAGTGAACACAAAAATGTGTGATTCAGAGTACAAAATGACATACTATGCCCAAACATACATAGCTATAAATAAAAAAATCCCTATTTTCAATTGCATTATTTGGGACCCCAGATAGTGTCTCGCTTGCTTCACTAGCTCACCTATAAATAATGAATATGAAGTATGCTAGTGTATACACTTTACATATTGCATTGGTATGAATAAGTCAAAATTAGGTGACCGGGATATTTGATAGCGTCATATGATAATTCTGACTTTCTCATTAACCCTCAGCACACATCGAGAGGGTTTTAGTAGTCGTCCTGCCTGTTTGTCCATTTGTCTGTTTGTCTGTCTGTCTGTCTGTCTGTCTGTCTGTCTGTCTGTGTGTTTGCCTGTCTGTCTGTCCGTCTGTCTGTCCATCTGTCTGTCTGTCAGTTTGTCAGTCTGTTACGCTCTGGCTTTGGAGATTTCTGACATTAACCTTTAAACCATTGATTTGGGTATGAACTTACTCAGAATGACTATTTAAATCTTGACCTTTCATTGTGCTACTTTTTTTAATTTTGTGGGATTTTTGAGAAAACACGAAGCTTAACTTTGCATAGGTACTAGCTTTGTTGATAATACCTCCTAACATCATGTCTTAATCGTGTGAGCAAATAATTTCTTGCTGCCTGCGGTAGTTTTGCTTTATACTAGGAAATTAACAGAATTCTGGAAGTGGAGTTTAGTGTTGCAAGTATAGACTGGTGAGTGTCTCTGACCTGTTCAGCTTCTACTCATAGGAAGAAAGCGTTCATTGCTTGAGCTATATTGATAGAATAGCCAATAAATTATTCCGTTGATTTGAAATGATTTTGTAATGGCTAGCTAGTGTACAGTAGCGCTGAGGGTTTGCACCTTTATTGCTTCATTAACATAGGAGTTGTAAATGATCTCAAATGAAAACATTTGGTACACAACTTTATTATTCTGATATAATTGTCATTGATGTTGTCTTACATAATCTTGTTTATTTTGTTCCCTAGCCATGCTGCACAAGTGTTATGATAACAGAGATGATGATGCCAACGAATGAGTCTGAGCTGTGTCCAGAAAGGAATGTGTCAAATGGAGAGCAATGGCACGTGACTATTAACTCTTACTGCCTACCTATGTATGCCTGACACTGGACTAATACAAATATGAATCAAGGATTTCTGACTAAATCAGTAATGTTTATATTTTCAATCCTTTCCTTGTTAAATATCATCGAGCATTTTTTATAGTTATTATCTCATTGGAGTGATGGTAGTTAGATTCACAACAATCACAAGGAATGGATTTTAAAACATGATAGATGTCAGGAATTTATGTCCACTATTTCAAATGTACTGGAAGTACCTTTATGTACTGCATATCGTATGTAAGTAATCATTCTTATTTTCAAATTATGCAATGAAATGCTTTTTAATAATTTTTAGGCTATTATGTAAATAATGATTGTCTTTGGACTATAACCAACATCCTGAGGAGGAACAAAAGCCACAAGACAGACTGGAGCATGCTGTAATTAACAACAATGGCAGAAATAATTTCTAGAAGGTACTCAAAAGTGACAGTGATTTACAGCTGTAAAGTACTCAAGTCCATAGGGATTTTTACATGTGACAGTTTCAGTACAGTCAGTCCACGATGCTTGCTCAGCTGTTGGGGCTGGTTTGAAGCATCAGAAAATGAACATTACCTTCAATCAACATATCTTACAACCAAGATTTAAATACTTGGTTGAATTTCTATTTTTTTGGTTGCTATGGAGAAATTTGTAATCAACGGAACTACTCTCTCTCTCTTTCTGGTGGTATGCTTGCAGGTAGTCAGAAGTGTTGGGAATCATGCTGTAGAGGACTGTTTTCAAATACACAAGACTGTCACAAAGGAGCAGACTGTTCGTAGTCTTCGTATCCTCCCACCAGAATATTCGTGACCACTTCCAGTAGTATTCAAATCTGCTGTCGCGTCTTCGGTCAGTTCAGTTGACAAGCTGTCTTCAAGGAAAGCCTGTTTACTCTCCAAAGATGACATTATGAAGGAGTTCCTGACAATTTTTGATGGACAGGTCCAAACAATGCTTGGTGAGGTATTCGAAACAAAAGATGCCAAAACATTTTGCATCAATAAACCTCATACAATCCCATATCCACTTATGGAGTCTACAAAGAAGGGACTATCTATAGAACTCCTTGAACCAAGGCATTATTTCTAAACAAACTGATCCTATTGACTTATATGCACCCATCATGGTGGCTCGCCAAGAAGAATTCAGAACACATTCGGCTGTGTGTTGACTTTTCTTCACTCAATCACTACATCAAAAGAGAACACTTCCAGCCTACTCCCCTGGTACTTGCTGTAGTCAACACAGCGAGCACCAAAGCGAAAAATGTTTTACTGTATTCGATGCATTCAAGGGTTGCCACCCTAGACAGGCAGCTTCTCACCACATTTATTACTCCATTTAGATGGTACTAATTTCTGCATGCTCACTTTTGGCATCTCTTCCATCAGTGAGCATTATGATCATCGCATGTATGACACATTTCCAGGCCTCAGTGACTTCCACCAAGTTGTAGATTGTCATGTATGATGAGGATCTGATCAGCTATATTACCTATGTGCGCCTATTTCCGCAAAGATGTGAGGATCGAGGAATCTCACTTGGCAAGGATAATTTCCACTTTTACACAACGGAAGTGGTATTTACAGGATTCTGCCTTTCAGAAGATGGCTGTCGCATCAGTGATGATATTACTGGAGCTATTGATAACTTCCCTACCCCTTGTATTGGAACATACCTCAGATCTTTCTTTGGATTGGCCAATCAGTTGGCTGGTGGCACAAGCAATGTCAGTGCTACTCTTGCTCCACTTAGACCTCTTCTCAGTACAAAGAATGATTTCCTATCACACATCACATTCCGAATCATTTCTCCAGTTGAAGATTCTTATCTCTACCACTCTCATATTGGCAGACATTTGTGTGGTGCAG
>WLWI01005967.1_pt1 | contig 10105 bp, 3 predicted proteins | sample 6701501 | NCBI WGS metagenome assembly WLWI01 (sample SAMN12718690, study PRJNA515312) | sponge metagenome | isolation source: marine sponge | host: Mycale hentscheli | place: New Zealand: South Island, Marlborough, Capsize Point | collected 2014-11-01
CGCTCAGGAATTAAATCTGGATATTACTGGATATCCTCAAGCGGATTTTCTAGTAGGCAATACTGTAGCTTCAAATGAAGTCTGTTTTCTTGCAACATCCTGTAACAAAATTTTAATACTTCATCATTAGAATTTTTAAGTTATTTTTGTATCATAAGCTGTTTTCTTAGTTATATAAATATATATGTGTCACATTGGGGGATATGTGGAATAGTTTATATATAATTTAATTTAATGTCAAATTAAAGGAGGATATTTGGGGATAAAGACGGAGTGTGCCAGATGGGTGACAACTGCCACCAAAGTTGTGGCCCCTACTGTGTTCACAGCAGGCATCCAGTCAGTGAATCCCCAATAGAAGAACTTCAATCTGGGATATAACAAGATACCAGGGGTTGAGAATACATCTAATGAGTAAGAGAAGGCTAACAAAGAAATTATGAAGTAATAAATAGCGGAGTAAAAAAATTCAATGAATAAACATAATCATTGTAAAATGAGAAATTTTATTTGTCTGCTCATTCAAGAATGACACTGTTGGTATATATGTATAACATGGTGCTTTTTGAATATTGTAGCAATCTAATGCCTGATCAATACACAGCTGAACTGATCATCTGGTTGTATGACAGGTACTAATGGGCTAGACCAACTACTCTATCTCCATTCAATAATGCCTTCATTTTTTTATCACTACAATTATTCTTCCACTCCCTTACAAACAATCTATGGAATTTTGTAAGAAAATAATAACACTATATCACTCCCTAGGACCACATCAATATGCATATCACAAATGCCATGTCTTGTAACATATGGGGGTATATAATAATTCAATAAAATTTGAAGGGAAGTCTTATCAAAATCTGGACAATTACCTGATAGAAGAGGCTTTTTTTATTTACTACTTATGGCTACTGCTGGATATCAAACCACAGACTCCAGCGTTAGTTTAACTACCAGTGCTCAGGCCTCTGTTCTAAATTAACCTTTGAATTCTGTATTAAATACGTTATACTGGTGAACAATCTTGTGTGTCATCAGAAACTGTTTTCATCCCTTTGGAGAGAAATATGCATATCACAAATGTTTTGGTTTTTATTCAGATCTAGCTAGGTACACTATAATATATAGAGAATAAAAGTAGTTTTTGTTTGAATATAGGGCTTAAAATAATGTTATTGTTTCTTTATCTACTACTTCTTTCCTGTTGCTGGTTTCACAATTAGAAAACAATTTATCTGGTAACAATAATATTGATTTTAATAGAGTGTTTGTTATGTTACAACCAGTACATACATAAACAATATATATATATAATATATAACATAAATATATATAATATCAGTACTAAAGCTTGAGGTAGCAAAAAATCAAACCCTTATGTCAGTAAACTTTTATGACTTAATTATTACTAATCCTCTGTATGCATGATGGCGGCAGGAAGTTGCCATTCCTAATTCTTCTTTTACATATTGGAAATTGCCACATAGGACAGAAAGTTTTTGTAGACAACTATCAATGTTTGTCATGTGTGTGTATGTTGCTAATTAAGTGAGTTTGATATTTATCTTTTTCTAACTCAAGTGAGCATGTAAATTTATGTACTTTTAGACTAACAATCCAGCTTCTTATATCCAGATTGTCACCATGTTTGCTGGCATGATGTGAGGTTCCATATATTGTTCCCATACTCTCTCAGAAAATGGAAAGAGTTTTACTAAAAAATCTAATATCTTTACTATTTCTCAACTTCATTCTCTTTTGTATGCCAAAACTAGAATACTAATGAATACATGCATTAATGATTAAGCTAAGTTTTTTTCATACAAAGTGATAAGTATCATTGTAGTTAATAATTGTGAAGTAATTTATGTAGACACACACATAGAAGGCGGGATTATTGAATTGTAATAAAATAAGACTCCTCATTTGGTAAGGTATAATCTGATATGGGGGCTGTTCAACAAAGAGTATTGAGCCCATTACTGAAGAAGTAGCAGCCATTGCATTCGAGCCAAACACCAAGTATAATGTTCAGAAACTTTTGGTCAGATATGTATACGAAACCATTTGCACAGTTAAAAAGGAACTGATACTAAAAATATTGTTGGACCATTATAAACTCTTTGGCAAGAAGTCCAAACATCAGATTAAGTTTTAATTAACATATTGGCTTTTAGAAAAAGAAAATTTGCTACTATTATTATTATTGTTATTATTATTGTTATTATTATGATTATTAAAAATGAGGTGTTTGGACAACTTAGTTTTGGTGTTAAATAGGAGGCGCTGCCTGGACACCCCAGTTTAAAGCTTAATATTGTCTCCTTAAAGTATGCATTGGTGTAGAAGTAATAAGGGCTCAAAAGGGGGTGTCCAAACAGCGCCTCCAGGTAAACACTTCGTGAGGTATTATATAAGCACCCCATTTTAAAAGTGTATTATTATTATTATTATTATTATTTTTTTTTTTATTATTATTATTATTATTATTATTATTATCAGCTTTATTATTATATTCATTGCAAGCATTATTATTATTATTATTATTATTATTATTATTATTATTATAGTTGTTGTTGTTATTATTATTATTATTATCAGCATTATTATGGTTATTTTGTGGGCTAGCAGATCTCCACGAAAATTCACTATACATTTAGATACAAATACACTGTTAAAAATGGGGTGTTTGAATAACTTAGTTTTGGTGTTAAGTAGGAGGCGCTGCCTGGACACCCCAGTTTAAAGCTTTATATTGTTTCCATACTTAGTCACAACTAAAAGATATTTGAAATGTGGAAAAAAGGATATAAGCTATTATTATATTATATGCTAACTTGGTATGGTATGTATGTGTTGTGGAAGTTTAAGGGCTCAAAGTGGGGTGTCCTAGGAGTGCCTCCTGGCAAACACCTTGCGAGGTGTTATTTAAGCACCCCATTTTAACAGTGAATACATTCAATTCCATATAATTGTAAAGCCTTGCTGGTTGGTTGCTCACATACAAATGTGGTTTATGACCATGTAAAACTTATTGTAATGTCTGGTTAGTTTTTTCAGCTATTTTAAAATTTTCCATTATAAGAATATCTATTACTATTCTTTATTGAACAAGTGCAGTTAGAAACTATCTGTGGTGCTAAACGTGGACCCATCCAGCTGATTGTTTGTTTAGACTATCCACTGGTTAGCTAGCGAGCTTTAACTGGGATGACGACAATACTGTAAAATTTTTTCCAACTTGGTCTCCTCATTGGCTACACAGCTAGGCCCAAATTTACAACTCTGGGTGTCTTCCTAACTGTCCTAGTCAGTGCGAGCAAAATGAATCATTATTATTATTGTGGTGTGGCTTGGCCGATTAGAGTTAAGCCAACCGGCGTTCTAGTAATCTTCACGAGGAATGGCCAGGTAGTCGCTGCCACCAGGTAAGTTCTGTGTTAGTTCAGGGATTAAGCTGAAACTATAGCTCTTCAATAGCCAATGATTAAGTTAACTAATGCATTCGACTTTAATAAGAGTACAGGAAAATCTACCAAATAATACAAAGCAGCCAATTTGCAGCATTGGCTAAAACATGATACATAAAATGAGGAGTTGCAGCATGGCAAAATGTGGTAAGTTAATGACTGGATGGTGCCAGAGTTAGTTATGACCACCCTGAAATGAGAAATGCACACATATCAAAAAACACAAAAAGATGAAATAGTTATGAGAAAATTGCAGGCTGCATAGACACACATAAAGTTATCTTCTGTTTATGGGAATGTTCCTGCTATGTGCTTGTGGTAGATACCACATTATTATTTTATTACTACTATAACTACTGTTTATTTTCACTCACCTCTGGTTCATGAAAATAAATTAGCCTGCTCATGGCGGTTTCACCATATCACACCCTGAGTAATAAGTACTATATATATTATATATATCTATATATATATATAAATATATAATATATAGATAAAGTGTCCTTGAATAATCAATAAGAATGCTTGTGTGTAAAAAATGCTGACAACTGACGATGACAAGGTGTGTTTTGTAGAGCATCAGCTCAAGCTGAATGGGTAAAGCATCATCACATTATCTAGAAGGTGAAGGTAAGGAAATGAAGTTGTCAACTAATTGTAGCTAACAAGCAGGAGAAATTAATGTGAAGAAACAAATAGTTTCACAAAGTTATCATGAATAGCTTTGTGAGAACCTGAGAAGCAGAAGGGAATCCAATGGCACATGAAAGAAGGGTTGAATAGAGAAGAGGTTAGGAAAGCTGATGTGAACACTCAAGACAAAAGAGATCAGGAGAGGGAAACTTAAAACATGTAACTGTGATATGGAGAAATATTACATGAGCAGTCTAATTTATTTTCTCGAAGCAGAGGTGAGTGAAAATTAGCCATATCACCCTGATGAATGTAATAAGTGGTTTAGTTTATTCCATACTAGTTATCTTCACTGCTTTGTTAGTACACTGTTAAAACTGGGTGCTTAAATAATACCTTGTGAGGTGTTTACCAGGAAGCGCAGTCTGGACACCCCACTTTGAGCCCTTATAACATCCACACCAATGCATATTATACTAAGTGAACATTATACTAATAACTAATACCCTTTAGTTTCTTTATTTCAAGTATCTTTTAGCAATGACTAACTATGGAGACAATATAAAGCTTTAAACTGAGGTGGCCAGGCAGTGCCTCCTATTTAACACCAAAGCTAAGTTATTCAAAAAACCCATTATTTGACAGTGTACTAGGACAGGTAACCCCCCCTCAGGTAAAGTTGGTTGTAGGGGACCCACACACCCAGCTGATATTGTAGCAGCTACTCCAATGGGTATGCTACTCCAGAGGAAGGTAGCTGTACAAACTGAAGTGATAGATTTGGCTGGTTTATATAACTACTAGGGTAATGAGCTTGAGAAAAATAGCTAGAATTAACAACCTTGAAATATCAAGAGTTATTTCACTGGTCTAATACCTAAATATATCATTGTGAAGATATCTGTGGGTTTCCAGTAACAAGATCTACCAGCCATTTTATGGTAAATGCCACCACCAAGTTCCATGGCTCTATCCTGATAGCCTGTTACTATCTACCCTTTATCGAACCCCCACAGATCTGAAGGTTAATTAAAACACAGAGACAATGATACAGTAGTAGAAAATGACAGATGAGTAATGACAGAACTCCACAGTTATACGTGACACAGCCTTTTATATAGAAGGGCTCTGCCATGTGTACAAATAAAAAAACATCTAGAATAAGATGCATGCGCACACAATATGTGCACTGCCCAGTTCATAGTTTAGACTTGACTTGATCTCTGGCTCTGCCTTGTTGCGGCAGCATGTTGCTGGCTTGTTATGGCTGGCAAGTCGCAGCCCTACACCTTCCCCTGGTTTGATCTAATTGTCTGTCTAATTGTTGGCACTAGCTTTTATAGGCAACACCCTCTTACATCACATCATATTCAAGTGAGCAAATAATTGTTGCAGCCAGCGGTGTAATTTGCTTTATGCTCAGGAAAGTTAACAGAGTTGAAAGAAGTGAAGTTGCACATTAAAAATGTATGCCTGTGAGTGTTTCTGGCTAATTTAGCTTATTCTCTAATGAAGAGAGCATTTCCATGTATCATTTCCATTGCTTGAGCTATATTGAAGCTTCTTTTGGAAGGAGTTATATTGTACTAGCCAGGTAGTGTTTAATAGCGCTGATAATTCGCACCTTTGGTGCTTAATTACTTAACCATTGGATAAATTTGGAGTTTGATAATGTAAACTCCAGAGATCTCTTGTAGTGACTAGTAAGGAGCAGTATATATTGGAAATAGTTACTGGCTACCCCTCGTTATCATCACACTCAGCTTTTATATGTTTTATTGACTGATATTTTTTTCTCATTTGTGTTTAGCTAGTTGGTAAAATTTATAATTATTGTGAATACAATTGAATTCAAAATTTTCCCTCCATTACATGGACCATGAACAACCTGGACACTATCTTCAGTCAGAGTGATGTGGTCACTAATCCTTGTAATTAATATGAATACTGATCCTGTGACTACTACTAAATAAATAAATAAATATTAAATAAATAAATAAATAAATAAATAAAATAATAAATAATAAAATGAATAAATAAATATTAAATAAATACATAATAAAGAAATGAATAAATAAAAAAATGAACAAACATAAATAAATAAATATAAACAAACAAATAAAACAATGAAAGAATTATAAAAATAAAAATAAATTGATTATTGTGAGCTAATTTAATTTGAATACTTTCCAATTTTTTCCTTTCATGATGTATCTCTTTCAAATGCCAGTATTATTTAATCACTCCATTTTGGAATGTGATTTCATTTTGGAATGTGACCAGTTTCTTTGTATGTATTTCTTTACTTTATTATTAATTTATTTATTGGATATTTCATTTATTTATTTATTATTTTTATTTATTTATAAATTTATCTTTTTATTTGTTCATATTATATGTATTATTATTTTAATTAATTTTATTTTTGATTGATTCATTCATTATTTCAGCATTCATTAACTCACTCATTCACTCATCATTAATTAATTTATTCATTCTCTCAATTGCTTTATTGAGTTTTAAGCCTTTTCTGAAGTTTCCGAGTGTCAATGTATTATTTGCCACCTGTTGTGTCACAGTTAAATATTTATTAATATTACACAATTGGCTTCTCGTAGCTGAAATCTCTTGTTTAATTGAACCCAAGTTCAAATAAATAGATTATTATGTTCATTAATTATAAGTATTTCGCATAGTAGTTCAAAATACATTTGTACAGTATTATAACAGTTCAATTTTATATATTTTTTACGTGTAATTATCATGCAAGTTGCAGTACATTCTGTAAAATTTACAAATTCTATAAACATTTTCTTTATCTATAGATCTCCAGAAGTTATATTACAGAATTTTCAAAATCAGTCATTGGAACTTCAGGCAGTTCAGAGTAATGATCTTCATGATTATGAAACTATGCAAAATGTGGCAATATCTAAAAATATTGTTTCAGAAATCAACAAGAAAGATGAAGTAAGTTATACACAATGTCAGGCTTATCAAACTCACAATGCAACAGGAAGTTATGTAGCAAAAGCAAGTAGTTTGAAGAACGCCAAGCCAAAGAACATTAAAAGAGGAATGATGCAAAGTTATGAGGACAGAAGTGGCCAAGCAGAAAAAGATTTAGAGGATGTCTATGAAGTCATTTAAGGCAGTGAATAATTAAAAAATAATTATGTTTAATATTTTGTGCTTGCATTATTTGTGTTGCCTAGCAGTTTCTTGTAGTTACATTATGATTTTTATATCCAAAACATTTTACATTTATCATTATAGCTATAATTCAAAATCATTAAGTTTTTAAACAATGATTTTAATTTATTATAGTGCGACATAATTAGCCGAATAGCTTGAACATTTGAAAATATTTATAGAATGTAAACATATTGAATAGCAATGTGAGAAAACTTACAGGGGAGAATCTATGGGGGGTGGGCTGAGTAGCCCCCCTCCAAACCAGTTGATTGCAAATTTAGGTACCAATAGGCTGTTTTGTTTATGGGACCATTGCATGCTAATATGCTCTTTATTGTCAAATAATGTCCAAATTATTACATATCATACTTAATATATTTTGGGCCCCTTCCCACCATTAGTGCTGGATCTGCCCCTGAAATTATTCCTATAGTTACATATAGCATTGCCAAATTCCTAAAGCAAGATATCATTTCTATATAGTTGCTTTGCATGTAGCACACAAAGAAAAGCCTCTGGAAATTTTGTTACTACCTCCAATGACTTTGATTATGCTTGATTAGAACCAAAATAGTCAAATTGGGAATGTCAATGAGGCACAAATGGCGAGCGAGCCCTATTGTTAAACGATTGATTCTAACTACTAACACTCAGACTACTAAAATAAAGTCGAGTTTTTTTATTACGTATATGCGGTATATTTGCGAAGAGAATAAAACGCAAGTCTTGTGCAGGTAAGTCCAGTTAACAAGTATGAAAAAAATTGTTGTTTGCTCTAAACAATAGCACAAATAAACTAAGCAAAAATATTTAGAATAAGAATAAAATTATTTGCAGCTAGCATTAAAATTTCAGTCAGACCAGCTCGCTTGCCATTTGTGCTGAAGCACATCACGAGTTATGTAGATAATATTGAAAAAAACTACAGCAAAAATGAGCTAATTGTGTTGTGAAATTCAATATACTTTTAATAAAAAAAACTATAACACTAAATTAAAGCTTCCAATTTGGAACATTTAGACAAAAAAAATTAAGGTCCTATTAATTATACAAACCCTGTAGATGAACTTAAAAATTACCATAGAAAAACTACAAAACCCAAGGGGTGAATTACCTTTTCCTGATAATAAGAGCACATCATCATGCCTGTTTCCTTCCATTTGTGAAAACGGTGTCCAGGTATTGTAAACCTTCTCCATCAAGCCCTCATTCTTTTTTAGAGGAAGCTTAAGTCTTTTACTAGGAGCTCACCTAGAGTGAAATATTTTAGTGCGAAATATTGTAAACTGGGTATCCCACCATAAAACAGACAAACAAATTGAGTAGTGGTTCGATGACCTCGCTAGAGCAAACGCATACAAAATAATATGCCCGATTTTTTTTTTAATGTCTTACTCCAATTGTCTTCCGCTCAGATAAAGGGTCTTACTATCGGGACAAGCTAGATGTCCCACCCTCTTCGCTAGCTCGCCGTATAAAGGCAATCTGCGCTATTCATTTGTCAATGAGGGCCCTTCTAATCAATTTCGTTTCTTCCTCTACCAATCCAGCCTTTAAAGCAATCAAATGGGAGCCTGGGTGTTCCTGCTCACGCTGTGCTCATTGTTAGGTAGGTAAAAAAACTGGGGGTACAGCTAAAGTAGCATACTAAAATTATTATTAACTTTAATTTGAGGAGTTTAGGTATTGATATAACATGTTCAATGCTAAATTTAAGTTACATAGAAGTATGATAACTTGGAAGAGATGGAAATAATTCTTTTTATTTTGTTGAAAAGGTATGGCTGAAAATTAAAAACTAATTTGTATAGTTATAATCTTTTATGGTATTCATAATTGCCATTATTTCTTCCCTGTTCATAGTGTAAAAGAAACACCACTCTGTGATATAGGACTAGTGGGTGCAGGGTAGTGAGGTGCCACTGCAACCACCTACCCACCCCACACTTTTTAATTTACAGTTTATAGTAGTATGAGTGTATTCACTAGCTTAGAAAATAGAAACAAAATCTATAGCTTCAATATGAATTAGGGTTTGAAGAAATTCATTTTAAAATGAAGTTATAAAGTAGGAATTTAGCCGAGAATGACTGAATCATTAAAATAAAGTTATTTCCACAGGGTTGGAGACTACTAGTGAGCAAAATAAAGCGGCAAACTTACTTTTTTTGAAAGTGTACCAGAACAACTCAGGTCCTATACTTTTTACCTCTTTACTATGGCTATATAATATGAAAGTAGCTTTCTTAAAATGAGAAAAAGTTTTTCTTTAAATTATGTATGGTTAAGTAATGTTAATGTTTATTGGGATGCTGTTTGAGCCAAAATAATTCAGAATGTATCTTTAAACATCCTAGTACGAGAATTTATTATTCCCATATATATTGGGACTTACACTCAACAGTCTGCCCTTTCATTTTTTTTAATATGGGACATTTCATTTTATCTTAGTCAGCTATAATTTTTCTTGAAGTTATTCAAGGTGTGCAACCTTATTTTAAACATCCATCTATTTCACCGGAATTAATCAAATCTCCACATAACATTATACGGAATAAAAAAAATCACCAGCTAATTGAGCCAATTTATTTCATGACCAACACCTAGGAATAAATGAAATGTTCAATAAAGAAATTATTTCTGTGTTTTGGCTTTTGTATATTTATAATGTTTATAGTTCTAGATGTTCAAGCTCAGCTGTCTGTAGTTACACTTCCTAATTCACTGTACAATGAGTCTTCTAGTGTAATAGAAGGATCAGTTATCTGGCTTGTCTGTGAAGTTAACTCAGCATCTAATAC
>WLWI01005968.1_pt1 | contig 10099 bp, 8 predicted proteins | sample 6701501 | NCBI WGS metagenome assembly WLWI01 (sample SAMN12718690, study PRJNA515312) | sponge metagenome | isolation source: marine sponge | host: Mycale hentscheli | place: New Zealand: South Island, Marlborough, Capsize Point | collected 2014-11-01
ACATTAAACAGGAGGCGTCTGTCGTACGGGAGTACGGGCGATTTGATGAGAGCTCTCAGTGCATGAAATAAACATCTTCAAGGCCCCATTATGAGCCATGTTTTTCAGGAATAACCAACACCGTTGACCGAAAAACAACCAGATAACACGATGCTATGCCTATTAAAATTGTACGGGCATAGGGCTCACAACGAAACGCTCAAGGAACGTTGAACAGATGCATCGTATTCCTGCACATACCCTCTGGATTCAGGTAGAGAAATTAGGTATACTATACATCTGTATTTGAATTTGCCATGTTAATTGGATTGTCTATTGTAAACGGCGTAATAATCTCAGGAGAAAAGATCTAAAACATCAGAGGTGGGGTGGGGACCAACGATATATAAATGATATTTGTCGATCACATTGCTTACACTAAACATTTTCCCCGGCTGACTGTTAATTTGAACATGGTTGGAAAGATTGCCAGCCGACTTATCAGTCAAAAAAACAGACATGGGCCTTTTACAGCAAGACAAATAAATCTGCGCAATATCGTTGCCATTGACCTTATGGAAACGAACGCCTAATAATTCGACCTGATGATGGATTTCAGGGTTTGGCTGCTTAAATTTGAGATGAAATCCATGTTGCGTCAGACTGCTTCTGGCCTTTTCGTAATCGCCCGGAATTTCCGAAGACTGTGCAAATTCGTTTAAGTCTTCCATGAAACTAACGGAAACTTTTTCGGTTGTTCCGCTAATGTTTGCGTTAATAAAAAGGGACACGCTTAATGCAGCGATAAGGATAACTGCTGCGGCAGCTGCGATGGTTGGCCATAAACGGATTGTCCGGTCAATGATCTGAACGTTCTCGGAAGAAACGGTGGGTTGGATTTGAATTCGACTTTTTAAATTTTCCCAAAACTCATCGGGACATTGGATATCATCCATTATTTTCTTTGCGAATGCAGTTTCAAATTGTTGTTCTCTTGCAATATCAGCGCGCCCTTCTGAACTTAAATTTTGTTCAAAATCAATTATCTGTTCAATGGGCAATTGGTTATCAAGATATGCCTGCTTCATTAATTTATTATCTTCTATTTTCATATCTATTGTGATGCAAACTTTTCTTTTAATAATGTCATTTTATCTGTTGTAAGAATTCCTTCGTTCACAGCATGTTCAACCAGCAGTCGCCGTAGTTTTGCTCTTCCTCTTGCTAAATGGGTCATGACTGTTCCAACCGGCATTTCCAATATTTCAGCAATATCTTTATATGAGTATTTTTCATATATTAACAGGAGCAAACAGGACCTCTGTGAACTGCTTAGCTGCTTCAACGCTGAATTTAATTCATCACCACATAATCCAAGAAACGATTCGGGGTCGTCAAACGCCAGTTTTTGGGCCTTGTTATCCGTCGAAAATAAATGTTCGTCAATTGAATCAATATCAATTGACGACCGTTTAATTTCCCGGTTGGCGACAAAGCATTTGTTTGTTAATATCTTATAAATCCACGCCTTGAAATTAGTGCCATCCTTAAACTTTGACAGTTGCTTGAAGGCTGCATAAACGGCAGACGACATGACATTCTCTGCAACATCCTGATTCCATACACTCCGAGAAACATATCGATAAAATTCATGTCGATGAGTTTCCATTTTTTCAACGAATTCCTGGCTAGTCATTTAAGAAGGATTCCAAGTGTTGAGTTAATTGAGCAATACTACTTTGAAACTGATTATGTTTTTGGGTATTTTCGCTACTCGTTTCAGGCCGCGTCTGCAACCAGCTATTCAATGCCTGTTTTTCTTTATCTAATTTTTCATGAACTGCCAGGAATTCTTTTGCTTTCTCCGGTTTGAAATCGTTTGCCTAGTGTTCTGCCTGCATTAAGTCAATTTGAGAGATCGACGTGTTAAGTTTCTCGTTAAAATCAAAAAATATTTGAAGGTTGGCGTCATTGGTTTCGGGTTTAGATTCTAGCCATTCATTCAATTTTTGTTGCAGATTATCTTTATTATTTACCAGTTGCTGATATTTCACTGCGTTTTCAGGTTCTAATTCCTTTAAGAAACGGTTGATTTCATTCTTTGACTTACGGATGATCTTTGACACTTCACTTATAAATTTATTAGGATCTGCATCTCGATTTGCGCCAAATCGACCCAGTTCTGTTTTTCCGTCAAAATCTAATATCACATAGGTCGGATACCCTGATATGCGATACTTATTTTGTAAGGCTATGTTTCGTTTTTTAAACTTTTCAGGAACAATTTTCTGGTCTTGTGGAAAATCAATTTTCACCAATATGATTTTGTCTTTTGCGTAGGAGGCCCAGGTCGATTTGCTGAATACTTTTTTGTCCATGAATTTACACCAACCACACCAATCTGAACCTGTGAAATCTAATAGGATGGGCAAGGTTTTTTCTTCAGCCAGATTTAAAGCAGCATCAAAATCCATCGTCCATTTTCCTAATTGCGCACCCTGTTTCAGAGCGCCGGCGCTGACCAAAATTGTGCTGTTTGAGAACAGCACGATCATACCCAAAATGTAAATTTGGAGACGACTTTTGAGATTTTCAAATTGTGTGTCTTTGAATATTGTCATTCTTTAAACCTTTATTTGTAATTAGCATGATTTTTTGATCCGGTTCCTGTGAAAGGCCCTTCTCTTAGTTACAGTGAAACAAGTTTTCAAACGGCCGAAATCTTGCGGTTGCAGGACTGAATCAAACGATCCAGTCAAGATCCATTTTCGATTTTGAAAGCACTTACTTTCATGTATAAGCTCATGCTTTAACAAAGCTGATACGAAAATCATGCTCTTGACACTGTATTCAGTCGGGGCCTATTATTATTTCAACTACCTAGCCTGATTAATTCATGTGATTTCTACTGCGAGCACATAGTTTACTACAAATAAACGAGTTATGAAGAACCGGAGAATTCAAAATAGTTTCCGCCACGGCGGATTTTCAACACTGTTTCTGCGTCCTCCGAACCATCATAACTCATTAATTTGAAGCAAATTAAGTACTCTCGCGACGTAATCGCATGAATGAATCAGGCTAGAATAGTTTGGTCGCACTGGAACATTTTAGCAATTATTGCCACTCGCATCCACATACCATTTCGCTCCTGTCGCCAATATACGACTCTTGAATCATTTGCGTAATCAACATCTATTTCAATCTCATCACGCTTTGGCAGCGGATGCATCAGGCATGCTGTGGGTTTCATTAACTTTAAATATTTTGTTTTAAAAATCACACTGTCATGTGTTAGTGGATGTTTTCCTGTCTTGACGTTGTCCCATTCATCCTGAACACGCGTCATATAAATGGCATCTACTTTGTCAATGGCTTCGCTTATTGAATCTATTTTTGTATACGGGATGGTATGTGAATCCAAAAATTTTAGAATATCATCCTTCATTTGAAATTCGTCCGGCGCAGCAAAAATGAGTTCAACATTTTTATAATTTTTCATCAAATAACTTAGTGATCGAACGGTTCTTCCACGTTTTAAGTCACCCACAAGCATAATTTTTTTTCCGTCAATACCGCCGGAATTCTCGAAACTTTTTCCTAATGTATAGATATCCAATAATGCTTGAGTCGGATGATGGAGATTTCCTGATCCGCCGGAAATGATTGGAATCGGCTTTTCTTCACCGCCAATCAATACCCGGCGCGATGCTTTGGCAGCAACCCAGAATGCAATTGCCGCTGCATCATTATCAAAGTGCCTCATAACGACAAGGTCAACATATGAAATAAATGTCCTAATTGAATCCTGTAATGATTCTCCTTTGGAAATAGATGAAATATTCAGGTCACGCAGAGACATGCGTTTCATGCCCAAGATTGCCTGGGCTGCACTAAATGATAAAAACGTTCGGGAGCTGGGCTGAACAAAGAAATTTAAAGCGATCCGGTTTGATAACAGGTTGCTCAACAATTGAGCGCCCTGCGGTGATTTAAAAAGAGAACGGCACTTATCTGCTAAAATACAATAGTCATCCAAGTCGGTCCGGGAAAATTGTTGTGCATATAGAAGCGCATGGTCTTTTATATACGGCAATTTGTCGGTTTCGGGCAATTTTAGAAAATCGTTAAGATTAATATCTAGCATAGGCAATCTTGCTTCTCTCATTTTTGGATTTAAGATTGACGATTTGAGATTTCAATTATACCATGTATGAAAAACCAAACCTATTGGCGAAATTAACAGCAATTTCTCAGCCGTTGCTACGAAGCCGTATTTCTTAAATCGTCAATACGTAACCGTCATCATATTGTCAGCCCTTAATTCAATTGTAACCCGACAACTGTTTACCGAGTTCAAATAAAAAATAATTATGAGTCATTATATTTTACCTGAATCCGTGGAAAATCTATAGCGAATCGCTGCAACCATTTGGGCATAAAGACGTTGCAAATTTTCTCAACATACCTCCAAGTATGCCTCCGAATTTTTGCAACGTTTTCTATTCCAAAGCGTGACGCCGATTCCCTCATAATTTTTCACGGATTCAGGTTTTATCTGAATGTGTGGAACATAATATTCTAATCAAGTTTAGTTAATTGAAAACACCAAGAAAAGAAAAAAAATGACAGAACAATCATTTGGGATCATTCCATTCATATTAGCAGAAAATACAGTATATTACCTGCTAATACAACATAATAAAGGGCATTGGGGATTTCCTAAAGGGCATGCTGAAAAAAAAGAATCAGAGATTGAAACTGCATGCAGGGAGTTTACCGAGGAAACGGGTATCGCTAAATTTGATCTCATAGAAAATCTGGTTTTTCAGGAACGGTATTCCAAGTTAAATAGATATAATCAAAACGTCGATAAAACGGTCACGTATTTTGCTGCAATTGTTCATAATCGAACAGTCAATAAACAAATCGAAGAAATCAGCGATTTTAATTGGGGCGACTATGATGACACATTAAAATTGATCACATTCGACGAAGGGAAAAATTTATTTAGCCGGGGTCATAAAGAAATCGTTAAATTTTATGGAAATTAACCCGTTTTTTTCACCAACTTAGCTGTATGAAATTATTGAAAAAATGCAACATTTATATATGACCAATGTGACTCATAGGTCTCATGATTTTTGAGTTCACCCGGATTTCGGGCTAATGCGGTCGAAGCCGGTAAATGGACGTAAAACATCCGGCACAATAATCGTCCCGTCGGCCTCCTGAAAGTTCTCCATAATGGCACACGCAACACGATCGGTAACTGCGGTCGCCGAAATGGTATGGACACTCCCTTTTTTCCCATTGTTTTCCTGATAACGAACGCCTAAGCGTCGAGCCTGAAAATCCGTCAGATTTGTGTTAGAACAGACTTCTCGATAATTTCCAAATCCGGAAAAATACGCATCAACATCATATTTTTTATATCCAGGAGCGCCCAGATCACCAATACAGACATTGACAACCCGGTAGGGTATATTTAACTGTTGGAGAAGGTATTCTTCATTTTCTAAACACATTTCGTGATACCTTTCAGACTCTTCCGGTAAACAAAAAACAATTTGTTCAACTTTCTGAAACTGGTGAACTCTAAATATCCCCCGTGTTTCTTTGCCATAGCTTCCAGCCTCAGTACGGAAACATGGTGTATTTGCGGTGTAACATAATGGCAGTGATTCTGCTGGCAATATTTCATCTCCGTGGTAAGCAACAATGACCTGTTCAGATGTCCCTATCAGAGCCAGATCTTCGTTTTTTAACTGATAAGTCTGATCAGCAAAAAACGGTAAATATCCCGTACCATAAAGTGTTTTTTCTTTTGCCGCGCAGGGTGTAATAAATAACGTGAATCCCTTTTTTACGAGTTCCTGCTGAGCCCAAAAAAACAATGCTGAGACCAATTGAGCGCCTTTGCCTTTCCAAAAATAAAAACCGGATTGAGCCACCTTTGCACCACGCTTTGCATCAATAATATCTAACCTTTCACCTAATTCCTGGTGATCCAGCGGATCAAAGTCATAAACGGGTTTCTCCCCCCAGATTTTGAGTTCTTCGTTATCGGCGTCATCATTACCTTCGGGCACGTCGGGACTCAAAAAATTAGGCAGCCAAGACATCTGGCGTTCAATCTGCACTTTCAATTCATTAAGCGTGACTTCCTTGTCAGATAATTCCTGTTTTAATCCCTTTACAATCTCCCGGGCATCCGGGTTTGTTTGACATTCTTTGCTGAGCTGATTTCGTTTCGCTCTTAGACCCTCTACATCGTTGAGCAACCTGAGATAATGTGAATCTATTTCCAGAAGTTTATCGATCTCAACATGTGTTGCAGACCGTTTCATGCAATTGGCCTTGATTTTGTCTGGATTATTTCGTAAAATCTTTGTGTCTATCATATTCAACCTCTTTACTTTTTCTCCATTTAGTCCCTTGAATTAATAAAGGCAAATTGTAAAATGTGCAAAATATACTATATTTACACTTCTTGTGTTGAAACAGCTCTTTTCACTTAAATTGATCAGAAGGCCTCAAGTACGGCATCCCAAACGTAAACCTCAAGTCCTGAATCCCTATGGAAATCATACTTGGAAATGGCAAACTAAGCCTGAAAAATGACGGAAAATTAGAGATCGTATTCATCGGCGTCGGGTCTGCATTTGCCAAAACGTTATATCAGACCAATTTTCTTATTATAAAGGGAGAGCACCACATCATGGTGGATTTTGGCACAACCGGCCCGCAAGCGCTGAGGGAAACAACCGGTATTGATCCCACAGAAATCGAAGTCATTCTGCCTACACATAGCCATTCAGACCACGTCGGTGGGATAGAATGTCTCGGTTTACTCAACCGGTATGTCAGTGTAAGAATGTTTAATAAACCCCGCCTAAAGATGATTATCAGTGAGGATTATGAGAAAACATTGTGGGATATGACATTATGCGGCGGAATGGGCTGGAATGAAACTGATGAATTTTCCAGACGTCTGGTGTTTGACGATTATTTTGATACCATTAGACCTGAAAACCTGATAGATGAACCACGAGAGGTTTTATCTGCTGCGGTTGGAGACATTAACCTTGAACTGTTTCGAACGATGCATATCCCGGAACAAGCAAGCAGCTGGCGATCAGCATTTACATCGTATGGCGTGTTTATAGATGGGTACGTGTTTTGCTCTGTCGATACTCGATTTGATAAAGATCTCATCGATATGTATGCAGACCGATCTGAAGTGATGTTTCATGATGTGCAATTTTTCCCCGATTCGGTTCATGCGCCATTGGCAGATCTTAAAACGTTGGATCCTAAAATTAAGGAAAAAATGATATTGATCCACTATTCCGATGATTGGGAAACTCAGGACATCTCGGGTTTTCAGGGTTGGGGAATTCAGGGACACCGCTACATCTTTGACTGAATCAACTTTGTTCTCACGCCTAGATAAGCTCGGCGTTAAACGAGCCTGTCTCGTCGTAGACACTTGGGCAAAGACGGATCATCGCTGTTCTTTTGCACTGCTCAAAGAACGCCCACGACTTGGCTTATCCATGCAAACCGGGATAACTGCAAGCGACCTATGCTTGAAGTTAAAGGTAAATAATAAATCATAAAATTCGAGCTGTTAGGAATGATTGACAAAAGCAATTAAGAGTGAGTCATATCCAGAAAGTAATTATTATGAAAGTCAAGCAACTATTTTGCCTTGATTTTCTTGCCAAGAACTTGGCGAGAAAAGTGGGCTAATGGCGTTCGGTATTGCTACTCACCATCATCTGCAGCGCCTTTGGAGACGTCTGCGATTTCATTAGGCGGTGTAAATAACCCTTGACCGCCTGGTTTCGAATATAAGCCGGAAGGACCGAATCTCGAGGCTGTATCGGATAACTTTGATACATCAATCTGATGGGGTATTCGTAAACTTTCTTGCCCGGGAAATGATTCCATATGCAGTGTTTGGGTCGGAAAGGCAAAGTCAACTCCAATTTTTTCAGCAAGTCTTAGTATTTCCAGATAAATATTTTGACGTTGAACAAGTTCAGCGCTCCAGTCCGGGACTTTTAAAAAGCAGTACAGCATGACATCCAGAGAGAAGTTTCCATACGCTGTAAAGACAACGTGATAGTAATCTTTTCTTGTATACGGATTTGCTTTTACAATATTTTTTACACCTTCAAGAAATGCCTCCATTTTCTCGGGAGGGGTATCATACGTCAATCCGAAGAATGCCTTAATTCGGCGATAGTTACGCTGCCCCATATTGTCAATATTAGCGTTTGCCAAAATTGAATTGGGAACAGTTATTAACGAATCATAAAATGTTCGAATACGGGTAGAGCGGAAACCAATTTCTTCTACAGACCCTTCGGTTTCCCCAATGATGACCCAGTCGCCAATATTGAAGGGTCGATCAAGCAGGATCATGATCGAACCGAAAAAATTTGCACAGGCATCTTTTGCAGCCAGGGCAAACGCTAATCCACCCAATCCTAAACCAGCTAACACAGACATAACATTAAATCCTAAATTCTGACATGAAACGAGTACACCAAAAACGATAACAAATACTTTTAATGCCTTTTGAATTAACGGCACTAATTGGTCATCCAACTTAGATTCTGTTTTGCTGGTTAAATGCATTAAATATTCCGTTAACACATTGACGGAATTATAGGCAAGCCAAATGACAGAAATACTGAAAATGACCTGAACAAAATTCATCAGAATCATTTGCGCGGTTCCTTCAAATTTAAGCACAAATATCGAAATGATCCAAAATCCGCTGGCGCCGATCAATCCGGCAGGTCTATCAAATGCATAAATGATTTTATCATCCCATTCAAATTTCGTTCTGCTGGTGAATTTCTTTAATAAATGAACTTGAATCTCGATTAACTTTTTAATTAATAACCCTAAGAAAATTGAGATTAGCATCCCTAACCATTGCCAATTTGGCAAAAGTATTGACTTTCTCAAAGCCCAATCCGGCAACGTCGATGCAGTCCAGGGTTCTTTGTATAATGCACCTCCTCCTGACTTTTCTAAATGAGGGATATGTTTTACTTTTTCAAAATATTCCCGCGCTCTGTAAACGGTGTCAGCAGAAAAAAGATAGTCCCCTTCACGCTCCCCCTCTTTTACGCGGGATATTGTGATCTCGGTGTCTTTCAACCGCCATCTCAGCAATGGATTTTTAAGATCGCCGACTTCTTCGGGAATCAGATTCAAATCAATAACGATAATGCGATCAATAACCTCTTTAAGCAACACCGCCGCTTCTGCTCCTTTTTCCTTCCTTAAGACGAATGGGATATCTTTGAGATTCAGACACCGAATTGCATCATCAATCCTGTCTCGTTTGTCAGTTTTCCCCTGTTCAACGCCCGTTTTATAGTCACCCATTGCCGACATGAATGATTTCATGGTGTCTCGTGGGCTATCGAGTTTTACGGGGATTAGTGGATTTTCACTCGCAAATACCCCATGACCGCAAATGATCAGTATGGCAAGTGTAAGTCGTTTCTTCAATAAATGTGCTTCCATTGGACAATTCCTCATGATTCAATTCAATTGATTGTAAAAGAGATTACAATAAAGGTGATTTCAAGAGAATACAGGATAAATAGGAATGTGGAATAAATTAATCGCTCCTAATGCAATAATTCCAGCCATTTAAATTTGAGGTATATCTTACTTTTTTTAATTGCTTTAGGCCACTTTTCTCACCCATTTACTAACGAGAGAACTTAGCCTGAATAATTCATCAGTATTCTGCTGCGAGCTTTAATCTCTGCTCAAATAAGCCAATTAGCTCACAACACATCTTAGTGAATGAAAATTCACTTTCGCCGTGAAAATTTCCCTAATCAATTTATTATGAGCGAGTTAAGCACTCTCGCGATGAATCGCATGAATTAATCGAGTGTGTATTCAAAGTGTGAGTGACAATTAGTAAATCGGCCTCTTGGCTGAATCACATGTGCGCACAACGGTGTTTGTTTTTTCATGACAAATATGCGGTCATAAGGGGCCTCAGAGCCTCTACAGCCTGCCTCCAGGGAGTCTTGACAAGCAAAGAGTCCCTGAGCCATCGGATAAACTGAAACGACCT